>FZPS01000229.1_pt55 | contig 12189 bp, 12 predicted proteins | sample 1817821 | NCBI WGS metagenome assembly FZPS01 (sample SAMEA104158645, study PRJEB21678) | metagenome | place: Germany | collected 2015-04-21 | reverse complement strand
AGCACCCTCGCTATCCGCCTTCCACGCCAAACGAAGCAAAACCAACTTGTCACTCAAACGACGACAATCAACCCGCCAAGCCCACTGAACAGCCTCAGCACTCACCAGACTCACCAAACCCAGGCAGGATTCCGTCCTCACGAGCGGGGATGCGCGTAACGAGCGACTCGATCACTTGACGTTCAAAGAATCTGCGCCCATTAGGTAGCTCCACGTATGGAATAAGACGATCGCGTGCCCACCGGGAAACGGTTGCGGCAGAGGTGGATGGCAAAATTTCAGCCGCCTCACTAGCGGTCAACAAATCACTTGTATCCAACTTGTGCATCTGGTGTACATTCATGCATACATCAAATCACGCATTTTACGAACACGCAAGAACATCTTGTGCATTGTGTGCACGCATGATACTGTTGAGACATGAGCCAAAGAGAAAACGAAACTCGACTGAGCCACGATCTTGCACTGGGCATGACTGTAAACCAGCAAATGTTTGCCCAGCGCATCACTCGTAAAGAGTTGGGCGACGCTATTGGAATTTCCCACGCAACTATGAGCAGGAAATTAAATGGTCGCGTTGCATGGACAGCTGAAGAGCTTAGCCTTGCCGCAAACTACCTGAATGTCGAAACATCCGACTTATTACCTAAGCCTGACGGCGTGGGCGGCTGGATACCAGCCCCGTTTGTCCCTGGATATGCGAAAGCCCCTGCTCTCGCAGGGGCTTCTGCCGGGTGGGCCCACCGGGAATCGAACCCGGAACCCACGGATTAAAAGTCCGTTGCTCTGCCAATTGAGCTATAGGCCCGCGCCGATAAGTTTAACCTTATTCAGCGCTGTTTCAAAAACAACCTATGCCTTCCGCTGAATGCTGAGGTATAGCGCAATCAGTGCCATCGCGACCAGGATCGAGATGATCCATTCAAACACGGTTCCAAGTCCGATTGCGGCTGCGATTCCGCCGCCAATACCAGCACCAAGAGCACCCAGGATAATCGTCCAAACGATGCCCAGCTGCTGATCGCCCTTCATGAACAAGCGAGCCAGCGCACCAATAATTGCACCGACCACGATGTACCAAATAATCGTTCCCATGGAACATTCCTTTCAAGCTTTCCTCCACACCACGCTGGTGCGGATCCAACAATTCCAGTTTTCCGACTTTGCCACCCCACCGCCACCTGAAGGGCCTTTTCACGGGATTTCCCACAATTTTGCGCCAAATACGGCACACATTTCAAAGTCGAACCGAAATTTTCGTCAAGATTTGTAAAACTATTTCCGTTTTTGAGGGCGTGGCGGGGCCGGCCTAGAAGCCAACCAAACCGCAATTGATACGCACACCAGACCGACCACTGCGGCTGGAGCTGGGAACTGCTTCAACATGACAGCCCCCACGATCAGCGAAGTCGCTGGCAACAAAGCGGTTAAAAGCGCGAAAGTGGGAGCATCCAAACGACGCATGATTATCTGATCAATTGAGTAGGGCACGACTGTGGACAGCATGGCGACCCCTACGACTGTTAAGAACAGCTCCACGGAATCAAACGCAACCATGAAATCTGAAGCGGCAACCGGGAAGTAGAAAATTCCACCCGCAGCTGTGCCTATCGCAAGCGAAGTTAGGCCCGACCGTTTCGTTGCGATCTTCTGCCCAATGACTATGTAGCCAGCCCACAGAGCACCTGCGAGTAAAGCCCAAAATATGCCCCACCCGATGTGCGGATTTGATAGGTCAACGCCAAACCCAGAAATTAGCACCACACCAGTCAGCGCTATCGCGGCAGCTAGCTTTGAAGACCAGGCCCTGCCCCCTAATACGGCGACCGCAACAGGGCCGAGGAATTCCAGAGAAACCGCTACCCCCAGATCTAGGCGAGCCACGGCCTCGTAAAATGACATGTTCATGCCCGCCATGATTATTCCGAAAAAGGCGGACACGCCTACCTCGCGCAGGGTGAGGCCCTGGCGCCACGGTTGCCTCCACGCCAGGAGCACGACAGCTGAGATTGCGACGCGCCACCACGCGACCGTAGTTGGCGCCATGGCGGCGAAGAGGACGACGGCGAGGGCTGCTCCTGTGTATTGCGTTATTCCGAAAACTACGAATAGCGAGATTGTGGTGAGTTCGTTGCTAGGCTTTCGCATCAGTCTTGTTAGTGCTGTCAAGGGTGGTGGCGACCTCCAGGACGAAGGCCGCGTGATCGGAAACGGGCAGGGGGAGGGTTCCTGCTCCAAGGATTCTGGGTTGGAAACTGCCCGGGTCAAGAACTGCCTGGTCCATGTTCGCAACCGGCTGAGCAGACGGGAACGTCCGCGCCGAGATGTTTACACGACCGTCCGAATGATAGTCGAAATCTGCGCCCAAACCAGCATCCAGACTCGCCTCGCACTTCAGTGCATCTTGGACAGCTGCTGGCGACAGGTTGAAGTCCCCCACCAGCAGAGCAGGACGCGCCGCCTCCGCCACGTCCGCGTAGCCAAGTCCCGACAGTAGTTGGAGGGCGCGGCGGGCCTGCACTTTTGCAGTCGAAGCGTGTATCTCAAGGTGGGTAGTCCCCACCACGAAACCCGAAGGCAGGACTGCGGCGAGCAGTACCCGATTCTCCCCGAACGCTGGTTTGCCCTGGAACGCCGATTCCCCCGTGGCAACCCAGCGGACGGGCGCCTTGCCCAGGCGCGCCACTTTCCAGGTGCGCGGATGCTCCCGCGTTGCCAGCATCACGCCAAACGCGGGCCAATCATCGCGAACCTTAGGATCGGGATACAGCCGCAACCCGTGCGCCCACCCCATGTAGGAGGGCGCAAACGCCGTCCACGCCATCCCGGCAGCCTTCATTTCCTGCTCGATAATGCGCGGCTGATCCAATCCAGCGGACCGGCCCTGCCCGCGCTCAACCTCCTGAAAGGCAACCACGTCCGGTTCCAAGCCAGCGATCTGGCGTAGAGCCGCTCGGAACTCAGACTCCGAGTACTGCCCCTGCCCAAGCGCGGACAGCGCGTTAGTGGTGGCGTACTGGGTGTTCCAAGAAACTACGCGCAACGATCACGCTTCTTCAAACGTGAGCGACACCGAGTTCATGCAGTAACGCTGACCCGTCGGTGTCTGCGGCGCATCCGGGAACTTGTGCCCCAGGTGCGAATCACAGTTGGCGCAACGAACCTCGGTGCGAACCATGCCGTGCGACGTGTCCTCAAGGTAGCGCACAGCCGCGTCCTCGGCCTCATAAAATGACGGCCATCCACAGCCGGCGTCGAACTTGGTTTTGGAACGGAACAACTCGGCACCGCAAGCGCGACAACGGTAGATACCTTCGCGATCCTCATCCAGCAGTGCGCCAGTTCCGGGGCGCTCCGTGCCACCCTCGCGCAGGACGTGGTATTCCATCGGATTCAAAATTTCGCGCCATTCGGCCTGCGTGCGCGCTGCGGCGTTCGTATCAATCTGCGGCTTGTCAGTCATGATTATTCCTTCTTCCTACCGTCTTCAATCCGGTCAAGTTCTTCCTGAACCCTAGCGCGGGCATCATCATCCCCACCCAGACGCTCGATAGCCACGTCCTCCGAAATCTCGCCTAAGCGTAGCGCGCGCAGAGTTTGCGCCTCATTTCGAAGCCTCTGCGCCTCTTCACCCGGGCCTTCAAGCAGCCGCGAGCGCCGCTCGGCCTCCTCACTTCCCGAAAACATCCTGTCGCTAACCTGCGACGTGGTTTTCGAATCCACCTTCGTATCGACTTTGTCGTCTTCTTTTTCCGAGGGCGTGGCTGGGCTGGTCGGAACTTGGAAGGCTAGGACCTCGTCTGGGGAAAGGACTCGGGTGGAGTCGCCCGGGTCGATCTTGACGGGCTGATCGGCGAAGCGGTCACGCATCCTCTTGCGGCGAACTTTTTTCGCACGTTTCTTGGCGGCGCGCAGGCGCGCTTCCTCTTTGGATGTAGGCGGTTTTTCTTCGGTGTCCTCGTGATCGTGATGTGCACCGCCAGCGGTGTCTTCGATTTCGCGGAGCTCGTCGGCTAGGGCAACGATTTCTTGTTCTGAACGATCGTAGTTGACTTCAACTATTTCTTCTTGCTGATACCGGTTGCGGGCAATCGCGTAGGGAGCGTTAGTTACGACCCATTCGATTAGGTGTTCGCGCATGTAGCAGCGCAGGTCCCACAGGTCTCCCGAGGTTTTCGCGGTGACCACCACGCGGACCAGCATCCAGGCATCCGAGGAATCAGTGACCTGCACGCTCGATGAGCGGTGATCCCACAGGTCAGTTTCCATCAAGAGGCGATCAACCTCGTTGCGGATCATGCCAACGGGCGCGCGCCAATCCAGGTGCAATTCAATAGTTCCAGACAGTTTGGTGTGGAGCCTGGTCCAGTTTTCAAACGTGGTCTGCGTGAACTGGGTGGACGGCACAATGAAGCGTCGATCATCCCAGGATCGAAGTACCACGTAGGTCAGTGTGATTTCCTCAACGGTTCCGAATTGATGGTCAACGTTTACGACGTCACCGACTCGAAGCGCATCCGTGAACGTGATCTGCAATCCAGCAAACGTGTTGGACAGCGAATCCTGAGCTGCGATACCAGCAACCAGTGAAATCACACCAGCAGAAGCAAGTATTGAACCCATCGCGACCCTAGCGGAGGGGAAAGTCAGAACAACCGCAACCGAGGACAAAATCACCACAGCCAGCTGAACCAGCCGCCTCAGCATCTGCGCCTGCGTCGCCAAACGCCGAGAGCCCGTTTCGCCCTGCCTGCGGTCAGCTGCGTCCTCGATAATGAATGCACCCGCGTACGCAAGCCAACCGACCATCACGATCGTGACTATTAACAACGTGTGTTGCAGGGGTGGGATCCACGTGACCGCGTCTGTCGTGAGCACCTGGTTCATGTAATTCAGGCCGACCCACGCGCCCGCCATTAGGAACAGGGCGAAAAATGGGATCTTGATTCGGCGCATCAACATCCGGAAACTGTTCGTCCTGGAGCTAATTACGCGCAGCGCCAACCACGCAAGAATCCCGACAAGTAGGGAAACACCTGCGCCCACGGCGACGCCCGCAAACAGCTGCAGTACGTTAAACGCTTCCTGTACTGCTTCCTCGGTATTGTCCATGGTTCAAGATTAGGCACTACCGGGGACACTTGTCGCTTCAGATGCCCGATATTGCCCATATATTCAGCGCGTTTTACCGCTTTTTGGCGCCTACGTTCACATTTAGGCATTTGCCACGCACTGTCGGCCCAGGCGGTGAGTATCTTCACAGGTGGGTTTTTTGGCAAAGTGACTCGAGGTCGCGTATGCTTTTCAAAGTCTGATGCCAGTCAGTTCAGATCTGGTTCAGTACTGGGCCCCCATCGTCTAGCGGCCTAGGACACCGCCCTTTCACGGCGGCGGCACGGGTTCGAATCCCGTTGGGGGTACCACAAGGCCCCGTAGCGCAGTTGGTTAGCGCGCCGCCCTGTCACGGCGGAGGTCGCCGGTTCGAGTCCGGTCGGGGTCGCCATTTAATTTCAAGCTGTTTTCCACGTGTATCGTTCAGAGACCATGTTCACACCACCTGATCCCATAAAGGATTTGGCAGGGTGACGATAAGATAGGTAGTATTAACGACGCACCAAGGCCCCGTAGCGCAGTTGGTTAGCGCGCCGCCCTGTCACGGCGGAGGTCGCCGGTTCGAGTCCGGTCGGGGTCGCGGAGTTCAGATAATCAAAGATTGTTTGAACGGGCCTCTGTAGCTCAGTTGGTAGAGCGTTCGACTGAAAATCGAAAGGTCACCGGATCGACGCCGGTCGGAGGCACAGCCAAGCCCCTGGGGAAACCCAGGGGCTTAACTGTTTCCTGACCAAGTTCGCGGGCGTCCTGTTACGTGCATCCTGTTACGCACGCCCTGCTACGCGCGCCCCCGTGTTACGAGTCGCGCCAAGTGGCCCCAAGTAGCGTTGCCTCGCACCGCACCCGCCATCCCGCCGACCACCACGCCCGCCGCGCCGGCCCCGCGCGCCAGCGCCCGGAGCCGCCACGTAGCCCGCCCTCACATCTCCATATTTGGGCAATGCCGCTGATGGACCTGCACTTTTTGAACTGATCAACGACAATGATGGCATGAGCGTATTGCATCCCGTGTCATCGCCCTCAGATGCCGTAGTTCGTGCTTCTAACCTCACGAAGATTTACGGAAAGGGCGACACTGCTGTCACCGCACTAAAGTCGGTTGACGTGAATTTGGGCCGTGGCGAATTCACCGCAATCATGGGCCCATCCGGTTCTGGTAAGTCAACGCTAATGCACTGTCTTGCCGGCCTTGATTCGATTACCGAGGGCGAAGTTTGGCTAGACGACATCGTCGTGTCCGACCTTTCGGAGCGCAAACTCACCAAGCTTCGTCGCAACAAAATTGGCTTTATTTTCCAAGCATTCAACCTGATCCCAACCCTGACCGCGGAAGAAAACATCACCCTGCCCGCCGATATCGCGAAGCGCAAGGTGTCCAAGGAACGCTTCGACCGAGTCGTTGACGCTGTTGGGATCCGCAACCGACTTTCTCACCGCCCCGCCGAGCTTTCTGGCGGACAGCAGCAGCGCGTTGCGTGCGCTCGCGCGCTCGTCTCCGAACCAGCCGTCGTGTTTGCCGACGAGCCCACCGGAAACCTTGACTCCAAGTCCGGCGAACAGGTACTACGATTCCTACGCGAAGCTGTCGACGACCTGGGTCAAACCGTCGTGATGGTCACGCACGACCCGTCCGCCTCTTCCTGGGCGGACCGCGTCCTCTTCCTGGTCGACGGCGAAGTTGTCGCTGAACTGCGCGAACCCAAGCGCGACCTCGTCCTGGATGCCCTTCGCGAACTTGGCGACGACCTCGACGACGCCAATTCCGTTTCCCGCGAAGAATCCGACAAATCAAACCGCACTTCCAGCACTTCGATTTCCGAGGACGAGGCTCAGACACCCGCAGATTCCGAGCAGGCCTCAGACCTCTCCAGCTCACCTGCCGCCGGCCATGCTGCGACGGAGGAAGCCGACCAGGGTGAAAGCATTTCCAGCGAGGACGAAGCTACGCCCTCGGAAATGAAATACGACCCAAAACTGGTTGAAGCCTACGGGCCACGCCCCGGGGAAACGCTGGATGAAGCGCTTCGACGCATGGCGCCCGCGGGCGGCCTGGACCCCGAAGCTACCGAAATGGTCCACAAGGCGCAACGGATTTTGCGGGACCTGCCGGGCTCGGTGATTCCTGAAGACGACCTGGAACTGACCGGGCAAATCCCCATTGTTCGCAAGGAAAACTTGGAACTGTGGGAGCAGGATTCGCAGGAGGCCGACGCGGTAAAGACCGCGCGTCACGCGAGCCAGCACAGCCCTGACGTCACGCGCGACTCAGCCCCGAAAGCGCCCGAAGCTACGCGCGACACTAAAGAAACGCCCGCGCACGGTGCCGGGGAAACGCCCGCGCACGATGCGACCGAAAACGTGGCCCCGCAGGCAGATTCACACGTTGACGATTTTGAGTCCGATAACGGTTCGGAGGACAACGCGTGATCAAGCTTGCCCTGCGAGACGTGTGGGCTCATTTCACGCGTTTCATTCTCACGATCCTGTCCGTCGTTTTGGGTGTAGCGTTCCTGTCAGGCACGCTCGCGCTACGGGCGGACTTGGAAGAAACCTTCATCCAGTCGTTTGCTTCTACCACGTCGGGCACGATCCAAGTTGAGGGCCTCCCACTTGGAGAAGACCCGCAATCTCGTGCGCTAATCTCGGGCGATGTCGCCGACCAAATCCGCGACATCGAAGGCGTTGAAAAGGCCGAACCCGTAATCATGGAGTCCATCACTGTCCTCGACAAGGAGGGCTCCCCCATCACCGGTATCGGCGTCGGCACCGCCGCAATGAACGTGCTTGACGGGTTCTGGCCGTGGACCATTAACGGCAGTGCCCCCAAAAATAGCAACGAAATCGCGTTCGAGGCCGCAGCTTTGGAACGCTACGGATTCAAGGTTGGCGACACGATCGACTACCTCGCCGGAGGCGACCGCCACACGGCAAAGATCGTTGCAAGCATCGACCTCGAAACTGAAGTAGCAATCATCAACATCGCGGCCCTGGACAAGGACACGATGGTAAAGATGGAGGGCGAGCCCCTCCAGGTCCTCGCCATCGCTGTTCAAACACCTGACGGAGCGGAACTGCAACCGATCATTGACCGCATCCAGAAGGAGCTCGGCGACGACTACGAGGTTCGCCCCACCCAGGACGCGATCGATGAAAAGACCGATGCAGTTCAGGGAACACTTGGGTTTGTGACCACGTTCCTGCTCGTGTTCGTGATCCTAGCGCTCGGCGTTTCAACCTTCATCATCGGCAATACCTTCCACATGGCGGTTAGAGCCCGCCAGAAGGAGTTCGCCTACCTGCGAGCTGTGGGAGCAGCGCCCTCACAAATCTTCTTCCAAGTCGCCCTACAGGCAATCGTAATCGGCCTTGTTGGATCTGCGATCGGTCTGCTGTTTGGTGTCGGCCTGCTTGCGCTAGCGTCGTGGGCGCTGGTGAAGTTTGGAATGGCGTCCTCCATTTCGACAACGCTGCCACCAGACGTCATCGTGACCTCCCTGATCGTTGGCACTATCGTCACGTTCATTGGTGCGATCCTTCCCGCTCGCGCGGCTGCGCAAACCCCACCCGTTGAGGCAATGCGCGAGACGTCCGGTGTCCGCGAAGCATCTCTCTGGCCGCGAGCGACGATCGGCATCGCCCTGATCGTCATTGGTGTAATCAGCACGTATCTGGGCGCCAGCCAAACTGTCGAATACGCCGGCACGGCGCTCGGACTCGGCGCGGTCGCAATCGTGATCGGCGCGCTCGTCACATCACCCGCGTTCGTGAAAGCGCTAATCGGGGTTATCGCGTTCCCGCTACGTAAGACCTCGTCTGTGATTTTGAAGGTCGGAGCTGGCAACACCGTCCGCAATCCGCGCCGCACCGCAGCCACAGCGGGCGCGCTGATGATCGGTATGGGATTGGTTGCGCTCGGCACCGTCCTCGCGTCTTCAGTGCAGGAATCCACCGCTGAAGCGATTGAAAGTCAGCTGTACGCCGACTTCACCGTCGGATCCGTCAGCCCAGGCGAAGTCATATCCGACAACACCACTGAGCGCGTCCGGCAAACCAAGGGTGTTGCGAAGGTCAACGACACCTACGAAACGGCGTTTGGCATGATCCAAATGGACGGATACACCGTGCCCATGCCTTTCGCTATCACGGATCCTGCAACGCTGGGTGAGGACTTCGAAACGCCAATATCCGACGGTGATCTTGATTCGATCAATTCCGGCAAGATCATCCTTGCAAAATCCATAGCACAGCAGTTAAAACTAACCGTTGGTGACAAGATTAAAGTCCTCGGAGAGCAAGGTCCGAAAGAAGCGACGATCGGCGGCATTCACGAGGCCATGATGGTCGCCCCCGCCGCACTAGTTTCGCCCGAAACTGCAAAGGACCTCGCACTTGAAACCAGCGGCCGCTCCATGCTCACCGTGTTTGTCGAGGACGGTGCTGACCTAGACACCGTTCAAGAACGCATTCGCGCAGAGCTGGTAGACATCCCGACCCTGGCTGTCTATTCCAAGGAGGACGTCACCTCTGAGCTCTCCGGAATCATTGATACCGTGCTTGCGATCCTCTACTCATTGCTTGGCCTATCCATCGCAGTCGCAATCCTTGGCATCGTCAACACCCTGGGACTTGCCGTTAGTGAACGTACAACCGAGATCGCCCTCATGCGCGCAATCGGAACATCACGACGACAAATGGCTGGAACCATTGTGGTTGAAGCGATACTCACGAGTATTTACGGAACGATAGTCGGCATGATCATTGGACTAGGAGTTGCGATCGCCCTGGTGCGCTACAGCGCGGACGTTGGAATCAACATTTTGTCGATCCCGTGGGGCACGCTGGGACTGCTACTACTAGGAGCCGTCGTCGTCGGAATCATCGCAGCGATCGGACCTGCGTGGCGTGCTGCCCGTCAACCAATCCTGGAAGCGATCGTCTCCGAATAGGGGTAGAAACCTGTGAGTTTAACCTAAACGAGACCCATAAATGGCGCGGTACGGCTGTGTTCGTGACACACTAGCAACGTACATAATTTTTCTCACGCACCCCCATCGTGTTTGTGAGCGCGCCGAAGATGCGGCGTGAACGAAAAGGTTCATACCGAGGAGTTGATGATGGCAGCCGATAAATCGACACCGGCTCAGCCCATGACTGTTGTGGAGACGAAGCAGTCTCGACCTAACACGTCGATTGGTGAGCTCTTTGGAGAGCTTTCCAACCAGATCACCGCGCTCATCCGCGGTGAAATCGAACTCACAAAAGTCAAGGCCACAGCCCTCCTTAAGAAGGCCGGCGCGGGTGGAATCCTACTCGCAGGTGCGGGCGTATTTGCGCTATATCTGCTGGGCTGGATTTTCCACACAATCGAGCTTGCATTGGCGACCGCTATGGCGGAATGGGCCGCGTCGCTCATCACCACTGGTATCCTTCTGCTCATTGTAGTCATCCTGGGTGCCATCGGCGCTCTCCTGCTCAAGAAGGGCATGGAAGATAAGCCGGATCCCCAGGTCAACATGAAGCTAAACGTAGCTGCTGCCAAGAAGGGATTGGAAAAGTGAGCGACAAGCCACGCACCGTTGAAGAGATCGAGGCCGAGATCCAGCGCACTCGTCTTGCGATGCAGTCCACCGTCAACGAACTGAGCGGACGCCTAAATCCCCGCACGCAGGCCAAGGCCGCTGCGGAGAAGGCTGGAGATAGCGCAGTCAAGGCCGGTATGAGCATTGTGGATGGCTTTAAGGCCGCCGCTAAGGGCGACCCGACCGCAATCGCGCAGATCGCTTCAGTAGCGACCGTTGTCGGCCTAGTTGCTGGATTAGCTAAGCTACGCAAGTAACCAAAAGCGCCCGGGTAGGATAATTTTCGCAATTTTCGCTACAATGGGCGCTTGAAAGACAGATGAACGCAAGGGGCGCCCGAATGGGAGTCCCCAAGGAACTGTGGAGGGGGTCGACGCCAATGGGGCGCGGCCGTCAGAAGGCCAAACAAACCAAGGTCGCTCGCAGGCTAAAGTACTCAACGCCTGACACCGACTTCGAGGCTCTGCAGCGCGAACTAGCTGCTGAGCGCGGCGAAATTGAAGAACCGTACGGGGACATTCCCCCGGCAACTGACGAAGACGATTGGGACGACTACAAGTAACCCGACAACAGGTAACTAAGTAGTTCCAGTTTCATTATTCGAGAAGGAGGGCACCGATTCGGTGCCCTCCTTCTGTATGTTCTAAAACCTGGCGGCGTGTGGGCGCATGCGGCGACCCGAACTGCGCGGGGCGCACCTGGCGCCGTCTCGAATTGCCCCTCTAAATCCCCGTTGCCGCGGCTTGGCGCTACCGGCCTATACCCGGTATTCGCCGGTTAGTAGGACAGACCCCGCGTCTACGCCCTTGGCGCCTTGCACGAGGCGCTGGTTAGCTCCGACCTCGAAGTCGCTGGATGAAAGTTCAACTTGGCCCAGGATCCACGGTTCCATCTTCTGCGCGGCCAGGTATCCTATGGCTTCATCGACGGCTGATTCGTCGACGATTGCGACCATGCCGACGCCGAGGTTGAAGGTCTCCTCCATCGCATCCCAGCGCACGTCACCGAGTTTGCCCAGCGTTGAGAACACGGGCGGAACCACCCAGGACGAGCGGTCAATCGTCGCGACGAAGCCCGTTGGAATCACGCGGGAAATGTTTGCACCCAGGCCGCCACCCGTGATGTGTGAAAGTGCCTTCACAGCGCCGTCCGGTAGCGCGTCGATCATGTGGAGCACTGCGGACGTGTACAGGCGCGTGGGCTCCAGGATTTCCTCGCCCAGCGTGCGGCCAAACTCTGGCACGTCCCGATCCAGCTTCCACCCGGCGTCCGCAATAATGCGGCGCACCAGCGAATAGCCGTTTGAATGCAAGCCCGAGGACGCCATGCCGATGACGACGTCTCCGACGGTGACGCGATGCGCTCCCAGCACATTGGCGGCATCAACCACGCCGGTGGCGGCACCCGCGATGTCGTAGTCGTCCTCGGCCATGAGTCCGGGGTGCTCAGCGGTTTCCCCACCGATCAGTGGGCAATCAACCGCGGCGCAAGCTTCAGC
>FZPS01000042.1_pt257 | contig 12200 bp, 9 predicted proteins | sample 1817821 | NCBI WGS metagenome assembly FZPS01 (sample SAMEA104158645, study PRJEB21678) | metagenome | place: Germany | collected 2015-04-21 | reverse complement strand
AAACAGTAGCCGGTAGTATTTTTACCGTATCCGTAATTACACTGTCAGCTAAATTACGTACGGAATAATAAGTATCTGTACCTTTGCTCACACGACCTCTGATAGGATCGAAAATAGCACAGCTATCAAGAGTTATATTTGAGAAGCGAGTTATAGAACCATCTACTCCACCTTTTGCCGTTATGGTAGCATTCTGAATGGTAAGCGGACTATTGCCGTTGCCGGTAATGCCTCGGTTGCCGCCAATGGCGTTGATTGTAGAGTTTTTGATAGTGAGCGAAGCTCCAGCGCTGGCAAAGATAGCAAAGTCATTTGCCTGATTGGTTACAGATAGCGTGCCGCCACCGAGGATAGTTCCCGACTTTCCGTCAAATTGTATTGTTGAATGCCCATTATTATTAACCGCATTATTGCCGATAAGCTCTATAGTTAGCCCTTCAATTTTAGAGAGAATACCAGTGCTGGGGGGTAGTGCATTAATAGTAGCGTTTTCAAGACGAAGGGTTTTGGTGCCGGGATTATAGCTTACCTTTCCGCTTACACCGCTAATAACTGCTAAGCTGTCTTTATTAGAAGGTGTTACTAGCTCTCCACAAATTTTAAGGTCATAGCCGGGTATTATCTTTACTGTATCCGTAATTACATTGCCCGCATTATCACAAATAGCCTTTTTGGTAGAATTAAACACTGCTTTTGCTGGCTGGATAATAACAGAATATACTAAGTCAATCTGACTGAAGCCTTTGATTGAGCCATGACTAGTACCGAGAGCCGATACGGTAGCGTTTTCAATGGTAAGTGTTTTGTTGCCTGAACTACCGAAAATACCGTACTTAGGACATATAGCATTAAGCGTGCAGTTCTTAATAGTCAGTGAGCCGTTTCTCATATATATTGCTTCGTTATTCACACTAGAATTAATGACATTAAGGGTACCGTTGCCTTGAATAATACCGGAATTGTTATCCTCGTAAGCTATAGGTGAATTAAGATTACCTATTAGAGTATTGGATCCTATAACCTCAATTATCATACTATCAATTCTGGACAGAATACAGCAGATTTGACCTGTTGTAGACATAGTGGCTCCGTTGAGAGTAAGAGTTTTGGTGTTGGGATTGTAGTTTACTGTACCAGTTACACCGGGGATAAGACTCAAAGAGTCCTTATTGAGAGATGTTATAGGGACTTCGCAAATCAAAAGGTTGTAGACAGTTGCCGGTATTATTTTTACCGTATCTTTGATGATACTGCCGGCTGAATCACGCACGGCATTAAAATTATTCGAACCCTTGCTTATACGACCTCCGATAGGCTCGAAAATAGCACAGCTATCAAGGATTATATTGGCGAACTGGGTTATAGAACCATTGTTGATTCCTTTAGCCGTTACAGTAGCATTCTGAATGGTAAGCGTTCCGACGTTATCCTTGCCGCTAATGCCTCGTCCGCCGGGAATAGCATTTATTGTACAGTTTTTGATAGTAAGCGATGTGTTCATTGCATAGATTGCGATGTCATTGGCAGGATTGTTTATGGTGAATGTACCTGTACCTTCAATAGAACTCACAGCCTCGAGTCGTACTGCAGACCATCCGTTGCTATTTATTGTATTGTTGTTGACTACATTAATTGTTAGTCCGTTAATCTTTGATTGGATAGCGTATGCATCACTACTTGGTGGGGTAAGAGTAGAATTTTCAAGACGAAGTATTTTGGTAATAGGGTTGTAGCTTACCGTACCCGTTACACCGGGGATAACGGCTAAACTATCCTTATTAGCACCATTTAGCTGCACACTACAAATCCAGAGGTTGTAGGTAGGGGCTATCTTCACTTCGGTTTTGATAATAGCGCCGCTAGTATCAGTTATATTTCCACCGGTTATTTTTGCACCGACGGGTTGAGCAATAACACAATTTGTAAGGCTTATCCCCCCATTAAAACCAACGATAGAGCCGTTACTTGTGCCTATTGCTGTTACGATAGCATTATCAATGCTAAGTCTCGAATTGGTATAAGCACCACTAATTCCTGTTGCAAAACCTGTAGCATTTACCACACAGTTTTCAATGTTTAGTGAACTTTTGTAAGCTCTTATTGCCGTGGATTTTGTAGCATTTGCATTAAGTGTACCGCTACCCTTGATAGTGGCAGTTATCGAATCCAAATTAATTCCCGCACAATCTGAACTATCCGTCTTTATTGTGTTATTGCCTATAACTTCAATCTTTATTCCGTCAATTTTGGCACTAATAGCATGGTATTTACCTTGTGGGGCAATGGTAACACTGTCAAGTGTAAGAGTCTTAGTGTTAGAGTTGTAGTTTATTCTTCCCGTTACATTAGGGATAGCACTTAACTTGTCCTTATTAGCATCTGTTACCTGCACATCACAAATCCAGAGGTTGTAGGTAGGTACTATTTTTACCGTATCCTTGATAATATTACCGACTGAATCACGTACGGCTACAAAAGCATCTGTGCTTATACGTCCTCCGATAGGTTCGGAAATAATACAACCATTAAGGGTAATATTAGCAAAATATGTTATAGAACCCTCGCTCGTTCCTTTGGCTGTTACGGTAGCATTCTCAATGCTAAGAGTTCCTTGATTGCCACTGCCGGTAATACCTCGTCTGTTTCCTATGGCGTTTACTGTACAGTTTTTGATAGTGAGCGAAGCGTTACCACTGACACAGATAGCATAGTCATTTGCCGAATTGATTACGGTCAGCGTGCCACCGCCCAGAATAGTACTCGGTTTTCCTTCAAAATGTAGTGGCGAATAGGCATTGACGTTTATCGTATTACTATCGCCGATAAGTTCTATAGTTAGATTTTCAATTTTGGAATAAATAGCATTGACATTACCTGTTATGGCAATAGAGGCATTTTTAAGGCGAAGAGTTTTGGTAGTGGGATAGTAAGTTACCGTACCCGTTACTCCGGGGATAACGGCTAAACTATCCTTATTAGCATCATTTAGCTGCACACCACAAATCCAGAGGTTGTAGGTAGGGACTATCTTCACTTCGGTTTTGATAATGGTACCGCTAGTATCAGTTATATTTCCATTCGTTATTTGTGCATTAGCAGGATAGTGAATGACAGTATTTGTAAGGCTTATCCCTCCATTAAAACCAACGATAGAGCCGTCTCTTGTTCCTGTTGCTGTTACGATAGCGCTATCAATGCTAAGTCTCGAATTGGTATAAGCACCACTAATTCCTGATGCAAAACCTGTAGCATTTACCACACAGTTTTCAATGTTTAGTGAACTTTTGTAAGCTCTTATTGCCGTGGATTTTGTAGCATTTGCATTAAGTGTACCGCTACTCTTGATGGTGGCAGTTATCGAATCCAAATTAATTCCCGCACAATCTGAACTATCCGTCTTTATTGTGTTATTGCCTATAACTTCAATCTTTATTCCGTCAATTTTGGCACTAATAGCATGGTATTTGCCTGCTGCAGTAATAGTAGCGTTTTCAAGACGAAGGGTTTTGGTGGCGGTGTCATAAGTTACCGTACCTATTACACCGGGGATAACGGCTAAACTATCCTTGTTAGCATCTGTTACATCCACGCCGGCAATCTTGAGATTGTAAGTTGTTTGTGCCTGCACTGTGGCAGCACTTGTTAGCATCGCCACAAAAAGGGCGAGCATCAATTTAAGTGTGAAAATACTTTTTTTCATTTTTCTTAATTTTTTTAATGTTTGATTTTGTTTAAAATTTAATTATTAATATGTATTGATTGAAATTTTCGCATGTTTATAATGAAAGTTCTTGATGTTTTTCCGTTATCAGAAAATTTTGCTTTTTGATATCCTTCGTTGTCGGAAGCATTTTTTTTGAGAAAAAAGATACTGATTTACAAGATTGTTCTAATATAAAAGACAGCTTTGACTTTTTTGATTTTCTCATTCTTTTTTGCAAATGTTAAGCAATTAAATTATGTTGCGAAAGTATAAAAAATCCAAGCCCTCAAAGTGGCTAAATAACAAAATAAAGTGGCTAAACAACAAAACTTTTGTGAAAAACGATAAAAACATTTAAACAGATAAGTATTCTTGTTCCCAAACGGAAGGTTGAACGCCTTCTTTGGCTTTAAACTGACGAAAGAATGTGCTTGTATCGGCATAGCCCAAGCGAGTGGCGAGTTCTGTCATTGTTATTTTGGGGTTATCAGAGATGATACGTTTTGCTTCCTCTATTCTTAAAAGATTAATCCACTGTCGGAAGGTAGTATTTTTTTCGGAGTTGAGATAGGACGATAAATAGGTTCGGTTGGTGCCTAAAAATTTAGCCAAGTCGTCTATGGTAATACCCGACTTCAGAAAATGTTTTTTTGCTATCCACAGCTCTATAGATGTGTTGACATTGATGTGAGGTGTTTTTTTGTTGTTTATAGCTTCGATTTTGGTATTGGGTATTTCATCACTGATTTCTTCCGCCATTGGCGTTTCTATTATCTCAAACTGCCAGGGATAGTTAAGCAATTTTACGCCAAAAAATGTATAAAAACAGAGTAAGGTAAAATTGAAAACGACGCTCATTTCAAAATTTGAATGTTGAATGATAACAAGGGAAAATATGCCTATTACAAGTGCGGCATAAAATACGACTGCAATCCAACGCATGCGAGTCGCTATATCGTCTGAATAGAAGTTGTCCATTGCTCGGCGGAAGGAACGGTAGCGATGTATGAAAAAAACCGTAAAATAAACAAGTACAATACAATATATAATACTAAGCAAAAAAATCGAAATTTTAGCAGCCGATATGGGCAACAAGATATAACTTACCACAGCAACAGCAACATACAAAACAATAGCAATTATCTGCCTTTTCAGTTGTTTTGATTGAATGTTTTTAGGGTCAAGCAACATTACGCAGACAAGCGTAAATATAAACGCTTGTGTAACCGAAATTGAGAGCGTTATTATTTGTGAAAGGAAAAAGCCTTGACTTGTCATATCAATCGGTTTGTTAGTATGCCCAAACAGTTCCACTAAATTACCTATGGCAACAATAAAGAAAGCTATAGCCAACAGTCGTTTCGCTATACGGTAGTTGCGCATTGCCTCTCTATTTTCGTTAAATTGCGTGAGAAAAAGCAATCCTAAAATAGAAGTAGCGATACATAATGCTACAAGTGAATAATAATAGAGTATTGTAATCATCTGTGAATCATGTGTTTTCTTAATCTTTTATGCTGCATGAAATTGAAATACGAAAATAGTAAAAAAAATTGAGTTATTTTTGGCTCAATCTCTTTTTAATTGAATATTTTTTTTAATGACATCAACTTAAATTTATTGTAGCTATTTTTAAATATCTCTTGCAAAATAAAAAAAATATAACGAACTTTGCCGATAATTAAACATATCAATAATATGGCTGATTTAGCAGTATCAATCAATGGAATAGAATTTAAAAATCCTGTTTTAACAGCATCGGGAACCTTTGGTTATGGCGAAGAGTTTGATGATTTTCTTGATTTAGGACATATAGGGGGTATGGTATTAAAGGGGACTACCTTGCATGCACGCGACGGAAATCCCTATCCGCGTATGGCAGAAACGGCAGCAGGAATGTTGAATGCCGTCGGATTGCAAAATAAAGGAATCGACTATTTTATCACTACAATTTATCCTCGCATCAAACATTATGATACTCATATTATATTGAATGTATCGGGGTCAACGATAGAAGAATACGTCGGGGTAGTAGAAAAATTAAACGATTTGGAAAAGATAGCTGCTATTGAACTCAATATTTCTTGTCCTAATGTTAAAAAGGGAGGTATGGCTTTTGGAACTTCTGCTTCTTCGGCTGAAAAAGTTACTCAAGAAGTACGCAAAGCGTATCGTAAAACATTGATAGTTAAATTATCGCCTAATGTTACCGATATAACAGAAATTGCTAAAGCAGTAGAAGGAGCCGGTGCCGATTCGGTTTCACTCATCAACACTTTGTTGGGAATGGCTATTGATGCTGAAAAACAAACGCCTATATTGTCAACTGTTACGGGTGGATTATCAGGACCTTGTGTTAAGCCCATTGCTTTGCGTATGGTGTGGCAAACCTATAAAGCAGTTAAAATACCTATTATCGGATTGGGCGGTATTATGAATGCCAAAGATGCAATAGAGTTTTTCCTTGCGGGAGCTACAGCTATTCAGATTGGAACGGCTAATTTTATTAATCCTGCCGTTGCCGTAAAAGTAGTAGACGGCATTAATGATTATTTAGAGCGACATCGTATTAATTCTATCAGCGATATTATCGGAATGTTAAAAGTGTAAATAAATAATTTGTTATGAAACGAATATGTCTAATTAACAGTAAATGATTATAAAGCATGTGAGTTCCATACAATTTTAAATTAAAAAAAATGAAATATAAAGAAATAGAATCATCTTTTTTTGTTCACAACCGTAAAAAGTTAGTGGACTGTCTTCAACCTAACTCTTTGGTGTTGCTAACGTCGAATGATGAAATGCCTGAAACAGGTGATCAATGTTTTCCATTCCGACAAAATGCCGACTTTTTTTATTTAACCGGTATTGACCAAGAACAGAGTATATTGGCTTTATGTCCGCAACATCCTAATCCACAGTATAGAGAAGTGTTATTCCTTTTGCAAACCAACGAAATGATTGCCATTTGGAATGGTTATAAATATACGGTAGAACACGCACAACGAGTATCCGGGATAGAAAATGTACAATGGCTATCAAGTTTTGATGCGATAATGAAAGAAATGGCGTATGCTTCTGAAAATATTTATTTGAATTTACAAGAAAACTTCCGTTTTCACACAGAAATTGAACGACAAGAATTACGTTTTTGTAAAAAAATAAAAAATTTATTTCCGTTGCATACTTTCAAACGTTTGGCTCCTTTATTTACCCAATTGCGTTTAAGAAAAGAAGTAGTTGAAATTGAATTGATTCAACAAGCGTGTAATATTACAGGTAAAGCTTTTGATAGGATTCTGAAATTTGTTAAACCGGGTGTAATGGAATATGAAGTAGAAGCTGAAATGATACACGAATTTGTCCGTAATGCAGCTACGGGACATGCTTTTTCTCCTATCGTAGCTTCCGGAAAAGATACTTGCGTATTACATTATATCAAAAACAACAAAATGTGTCAAGACGGTGATTTGCTATTGCTCGATTTCGGTGCCTCTTATGCCAATTATGCTGGCGATTTATCGCGAACTATTCCCGTCAACGGCACCTATTCACCTCGTCAAAAACAAGTCTATGATGCATGTTGGCGAGTGTATGAATTTGCTAAAACTTTATACGTGCCTGGCATGACCATCAATAAAATCAATAAACGTGTTTTTGCAATGATGGAAACGGAATTTGTGAAGTTAGGTTTATTTACACAACAAGAAGCCGATCAACAAGACAAGACTACTTTCCCTTTGGTAAGGAAATATTTTATGCACAACATCGGACATTTTATGGGAATCGACACCCATGATGTAGGCGACCGAGATGTTATTTTTGAAGAAGGCATGGTAGCCAGTTGTGAGCCGGGCATTTATATCCCCGAAGAAGGAATCGGAGTACGCATTGAAACCGACATGCTGATAGCCGAAAAACCCATAGATTTAATGGCAAATGTGCCTTCTCGTTCAAATGATATAGAGGTAATAATGAAAGGGTAAATACTTTTAATGCATAATAATTTGTTTAAACATAATAATACTTAAAGATTATTTAGTACTTTTACAAATCATTTAAATAATTATAATTTTTTTTAAATGAATGTCGTATGTTTGCCTAAAAATGATTATCTTTGCAAAAAATATATAGTTATGACACTAATAGATTTTATTTCTCAATTTCCAAATGAAGAAAGTTGCAAGCAAAAGTTTGAGAAATATCGCGATCACGTTGGAGTAGTTTTACCTTGGGTTCATATAACAATTAGTAATGCAAAACGACAATTATTAAATACATTTCACGACATTAAACCCGAATTCTTACAAAACTATTTAGATGAGTTTTGCTACAAGTTTAATCGTAGGTATTTTGGAGAAGCACTCTTTGGAAGACTACTGGTAGCTTGCGTAAGCTATAAAAATGAATTTAGGTACAAATGCGGATAGTCATTAAAATATTTAATTGAATCGTTATAGAATATGGAAAATAAGTTTTTAACAGGAGAACTATTATACGGTGATGATTTTGATTTGCAACAAATTGAAAAATGGTATAAAGAAGAAGAAGAAGCGTATGCGGAATTAGAGGGTAGAGATGTGACTCAAGATAATTTTGAATATACAAATGTAGATCAGCTTTTTGGATTTTCTAAAATTCCTTCCAAAAAACATAAAAAAGTGCTTGGTTATGGAGCATCATGGGGGTTTGAATTTATTCCAATTATAGATAGAATTGATGATCTAGTCATTATTGAGTCCTCTGAAATAACAAAGTCGGAGATACTAGGAGATATTAAACCCAACTATGTGAAGGCGAACTCTTTGGGAAAAATTAACTTTGAAGATAACTCTTTCGATTTGATAACATCATTCTCAGTGTTACACCATATTCCAAATGTTTCGTTCGTTGTATCGGAATTAATTAGGGTTCTTTCATCTGAAGGATATTTGCTGATCAGAGAGCCAATACATTCAATGGGCGACTGGAGTGTTAAAAGAGAGGGTTTAACAAAAAATGAAAGAGGAATTCATTATAAACTTTTAGAACAATTTATTGATCAAGCAGGTGGTAAAGTAATAGGCAAAACGTATCATTTCTTTATCTACTCTTTTTTGAAAAGATTCTTAGGTAATCCGCGTTTTTTGAAAAGTAAATGGTATTTAAAAGTCGATAGTTTTTTATCTCGTTTGTTTCTTTGGAACTTTCATTATCATCCCAAAAATAAAAGGCAAAGAATAGCCCCTCAAATGGCATATTATGTTATAACAAAAAGCAAATGAAATTCCAATGCCAATAATCACTACTGAGCTCAAATGGTGTCAATAAGATAGCTTCAAAAATATGATTAAATTTTTTCATCAGTTTTATTTAAAACAAAGATTTTTCCCAAATTGGATTAGCATTTTTATTAATCCGTTCTTTTATCCTCGTCTATCGCTCTTAAGAATTATGAAGAAGTATGCTCCTCTTTTAAAAGGCGAACTTCTTGACTTTGGATGTGGTTCTAAACCTTATGAATCATTGTTTGTAAATGTGTCAAAATATACCGGCGTTGACATAGAGAATGAGTCGCATGATCATTCCAATGAAAATATTGATTTTTATTATGATGGAACTACATTACCCTTTGCGGATGAATCATTTGATTCGCTGCTCTCATCTGAGGTGTTCGAACATGTTCCTCATTTGGAACATACAATGAAAGAATTAACTCGGGTACTCAAAAAGGGAGGTCAAATCTTAATAACAGTGCCATTCTCTTTTCCGGAACATGAGATGCCACATGATTACAGAAGACTAACCTATGGAGGAGTGCAACAAATTTTATTGGATCATGGCTTTGAAATTAAGAGTTTTCAAAAATATGGATCTTACTCCAAAGTTGTTTTTCAATTGATCATCATGTATATTCATGATTTTATTTACGTTAAAAATAAATATGTGAATTTGATTTTGAATCTAATTTTCATTTTTCCTATTCAATTGATTTCCGCCTTATTCTCTCTTATAACAATCCCCAATAGATCCCTTTATTTTGGAACTGTTGTACTAGCTCAAAAGAAAAAATAATTATTGTTATTTTTACGGAGTAGTATATGTTAGTTTTTAACTAAAAATATATATCTTTGCCTCCATGTTACTCATGAGATTGAAACTGTAATTAAATTTGCTATTGTGATTCTAAATTGGAATGGGCAACCCTTTTTAGAGAAATTTTTGTCCTATTTGATTCAAAATATACCCTTAGAATATGAGATTTGGGTAGAGTCTGCTTCCATAGTTTATCATGTTGGCGGAGGAACTCTCTCAAAAAGTAATCTTTTTAAAACCTACCTTAATTTCAGAAACAACTGGTTCTTCTTGATTAAGAATTTACCGATTAACAAACTGCGAAACACCCTTTGGATTCGTTTCTTTAGTAGTACTTTCTTTTTTGATGACCGGTAAATGGGAAGAATTTACAACAGTTTGGAAAAGGATCTACCATGCCCTCAAAGATTACAAAAAAAAACGAAAGTCAAATGTGAAATCCTACCCGATAACGGATATTTTAAAACCGATCCTCATTCATCAGTGGTGCAATATTATCTGAAAAGAAAGAGGAAATTTAATGGGAATGAAATGATATAACAATTATGAATTACGAATTACGAGTTTTATATTGTGCTAATTTATAAATATATCTCATTGATATGATTGATTATCAGTTAATTGTTTTCTTTATCCTCAATTAACGCTTTCACCTTTTTATAATATTCATTCTCAGAATATAGGGTGACGGTTTTATGACGAGCTTTTTGAATGACGTCCATATAAAAATCATTATCATTGTACAATTTTTCTACCTCCCGGATGATGGCATCGATATCTCCAACTGGTACTACAGATCCGGTTACACCATGTTCGATTACTTCGGGCATTACTCCTAGATTGGTTACGATTAAAGGAGTACAGTAGTACATCGATTCTAGTAAAACCATAGGAAATCCCTCATACCAATGGCTCAAGAAAAGGATGATTTTACTTTTCTTATAAAATTGAACCATCTGATCCCGATTCAGCAAGCCCTCTAAAATTAGATTGGATGGTATGTCCAAATCTTCCGGTATTGAGGATGGATCTCCTGCCACTCTAAAAGTGTAATGAGGCATTCTTTTGGCTACTTCGACAAAATCAAAAAAGCCTTTTTCTATAGTCAATCTTCCCACAAAACCTATTTCTGTTTTCTGTTTCAAGTCAACCTCTTCGGTCCCAAATGCCTCTTTAGGTCGATAACTGTTAGGAACCACCTTAATCTTTGAAGCATTATATCCATTCTCAATTAAAAGTTTTTTTTGAAACTCAGATAGTGCTAAAAAATGATCTACCTTGTGAAAATAACGTAACTTTCTGACAAAATAAGCTCTGACGGTATAAGATAAACTCGCCAACCATTCTCCATTACAACGATTAAGGGTGCAGTTCCACTCTCGTCCCTTTTCCAAGCATTGATGACAAATTTTATTGTTGATAAAAAAAATACCAATGGGACAAAATAATCTGTAATTATGAAGTACTTGAACTACTTTAACTCCTTTTTTGGACAAAAAAGGGATAATAGATGGGGAAATGATAGGATATAGGTTGTGTAATATGGCTATATCAGGTTTAAACTCCTCTATAACTTGATTCAGTTCCCTTCTGCTTCTATAGTTGAATATAGATGTAAAAGTACCTCCCATTTTACCCAACCACCACTTTTTCATTTCAGCATAATTTCGGGTATAAAGTTGAACCTGATCTCCGTTTTTATCAAACAACTGTTTCTGAAACTCAACAACAGTTTCCTCTCCTCCACGCTGACTGTAATAATTGTGGATAATTAATATTTTCATGGTTCAATTTTTTTGATGTGCTCTTAAAATTACAAGTTACAAAGATATAAATAAATTTTGTAATTTGTAATTTGTAATTCGTAATTTTCTGTTTTCTGCGTTACAATACTCTAAAAATTTTTCAGAATAATTTGGTATAATTCGTTTTGTTGGTTGTCCATTTTTAGAAGACGAGTTTTTGTATGTTTTGATTCAGGAAGGGTATAATACGTTAATTGATACATATTATGTGTAATTTAGGCTGCTTTCTTTAATAATAGCGTCGATTTTCTGCATACAAAACATTGTAAATACTATATGCAGTAAAGACTATGCAAAAAAGTAAAAAAACATTTTATAACACAAAGTCTTGACTTTAATTAATGTTGTTTTTTATGTAACTCTGCATAATATTTACATATATTAATTCATTTAAAGCATAATTTATAGTTCTCCATTTTGGCTGAAAAAACTATTTTATACTGTTTTAAATATTAAAATACACAGTTATAAATTTAAAAGCATAAAGAATATATTCAGAAGTGTCTGATTTTTTTTTAAGATTATTGTTTATTTAAAATATTTATGTATATCTTTGCAAAAAATGCTTGTTTAATTAATAAAAACCTTAAAGATGATAATTAATTATAAAAAAA
>FZPS01000009.1_pt158 | contig 12202 bp, 9 predicted proteins | sample 1817821 | NCBI WGS metagenome assembly FZPS01 (sample SAMEA104158645, study PRJEB21678) | metagenome | place: Germany | collected 2015-04-21 | reverse complement strand
AACATAATTGGCAGTTTATCAGCTTATGCCATTGTCTATCACCCCAAGATCAAGACAATTTTTTAGAAATCTCTCTAATCTTTCTTAAAGAATAGCCAAGACCTTCGTGAATTTCCCGCTGAACAACGCCATGCTCTAGTAAAAACTCAATAAAATCGTCATCACTGATGACCCTGTGGTTTCTATATAAATAAACCTCCCGCAGCAGCTCCCAACTTTCTACTAAGTCCCGACCTTCGATAATTGCTTTCGTGACAGCATTATTTATTACCGTTTTTATATCCGCATGGCTCATACCGACACAAGCTGCGGCGAATTCATCTAATTTCCGTTTGTTGGTGACAACACCGCTTCGGGCAGAATCTAGAAACTTAATTGCTAATTTTTTTATTCTGTCTTCATCAGGCCTGTCTAAACAGATAATCTTCGAAAATCTACGCCATACCGCATGATCAAGCAGTTCGTGATGGTTTGTGGCAGCAATCAAGATATTATTATGGCTGAAGCTATCTATGTTTTGTAGAAGGCTGTTTACTACACGTTTTAATTCTCCAAGTTCGTGCTTATCATCCCTCAGCTTAGCAATAACATCAAACTCGTCAAGGAACAAAATACAAGATTGTTTAGAAGCAAAATCAAATACCTTTCTTATATTCTTTGCGGTGCTGCCTAGCAAAGAGGAGATCAAACCATCCAGTCTAACTGTCAATAGTGGAAGCTCTGTCAAGACAGAAATGTATTGGGCAGTAGTCGTCTTGCCGCACCCGGGCGGACCATAGAGTAAGAGTGAATAAACTGAATCAATACCTGCTTGTAAGATCTCATCTCTCTTATGAAAAATCTGAACAAAACTGTCGATCTCATCTTCAACATAAGGAGCTAACAGCGGTTTCTCAAACAATGGGTCAGGATAAAAGATATCTACCATTTCCATACGGCTCTCAATATCTACTGGTTTTGACGCAAACGCATCTAGTGCTAGCATTCCTGGTTTTCTACTGCTCAACAACGATCGAATTCGTCTTGATAAACGTATGTCACCCGTCTTTTCTAAATTCTCGGCAAGAACTCGGGCGTAGTTATAAACCTTCTCTTTGTCGCCTATCATTCCCCCTTCAATTATTTTCACTATTTCGGTGTACATAGCACCACCCCTAATCATCTCCTGTTATTTACTAGTTCAACTGTTGAACGTCCGGTACAATATCCGCCTATTCTGTTACATTAATATGATTTTCCGTTATATTTTTCGCCAATATCGTTACATTTCCTGCCAATAAGAATTTTTTCTTTAGAGCACTATCAGGGATAGACAATTTCAACAACAGAAGCAATTGATGTGATAATCCAAGTAGTAGAATGAGACATAACACAAAAGCAGCGCTTTCACGCTGCTTCTGTGTTTAATAGTGGGTATGGTTTACCACTGTCCGATACAGATAATCCCCATCTCGTTTCGCTGCTTTGGGATTGCGCACCGCGTGCTTGCTGCCGTAGACCCGCAGTCTGCCAGCATGCAGGGTAATTACTTCTTCCGCCCCATCCCCATTAAAGTCAAACATGTGGTATACCTGATCGGGGAAGTAGAATTCGCCTTCACCTGAATCATTGATCTTAAACTTATACCAAAACAGCTGCTCAGTTCCATCTCCAAGCCAGTCTCCCTTTACAAAGTCTGGGTTGCCGTTAAGAGGGACTTGCGGCCATAATTTGATCAGATCACCATTCCTGTCATACCAGTAAATCTGGGCTGATAAATACACACCGGGCAGCCGGTTATAAATCCTAGCACCCGCAGCTACCTGCGGACCCGGACAATCCTGGAGAAAGTATCCGGTTTCAATCTGCTGGGTGTGGTGAGCAGGACGCTGCCAGATCAGTTCCCCTGAATCCAGGCGGAGAATCTGGACACCTAAACCGCTGTAAGCTGCCACTATTTCCTGTCTGCCGTCACCGTCAATGTCACTAAAGCGCATGCTGTCAATGTGATCTCCGTTCTTCGGCATCAGCTGATCCCAAATCACCTGTCCCTGTGAATCCAAAGCCAGAGCACCCACGAGAATATCATCCAACCCATCGCCGGTAATATCCCGGGGATAAATGTAGTGTCCCAAATTGTCTTTTTTGCGAATTTCCACATGACTCCACAGCAGTTCTAAGTCTGGTGAGTAAGCGTTAATTGATATTGTCCCACCCGAATCAGCGAACACGATGAAATGTCTGGGATAGCCAGGTTCAAGTCGAGCAATCGCGATCCGGTAGTTATTAAAGTCATCGGGGTGAACCGATGGAAACTCCGTCTTCTTCTTGATTTCCCCCGTCAACCCATTAGCAATCACCAGCCAAGCCTGGCCGTCAAAATGGCGCCAGTGAATCAGCTCGCCAAAACCATCTCCATCGATGTCCCAGATTACCCCCGGCGGCTCAAAGCTGGCCCGCCGTTCACAGCATTCCTCCAGCGGCGGTGCCTGGTACATCCACAGCTCGGTGCCATCATGATCGTAAACATGAACTGAGTAATCCCGTTCAAAAGCAGCAAAACCAATCCTGCCATCGCCTCTTAAATCCCCGAATTTCACGGTGCTCCCCATGCAGATCTGGTACTCATGAAGCAGTTCCAGATCACCAGGGAGAAACTCCTGCGGCAGAGTCTCTGGATCAAAATTGGGATCCGAGGATAGGACTAGCAGATCTACACTGGCTCCTTCAGCGATGGGCTGCAAAGAAATCTTCACCTTTCCCGCATCAAGTTTAAAGGTACTGCCCTTCTGCCAGCTGTTTTCCCGATTGCCAAAAACAGCACTGTCTTCTGTTTCATTGATCATTACCTTAAATGCACTCTCCTCACTGCCGTGGCTGTGCACAAATAAAGTGTACGGCCCTGCGCTGGGAACTTCTATTACTGCCTCAGCACTCTTGGTGGAGCCCATGCGCAGTCCTGTGTTGTTGTAAATCCACGGCAGTCTCAGCATCCGCGCATCTGTCAGCGTATATTCATCAGGCATAGCGGCAATAAACTTGTCCGCGCCTATAATCACTGCATCCATTTATGATAACTTCCCTTCTCTGCTTTTTTCAACCATACCCATCAGCGCTGGCATCCGCACGCCAAAGCGCAGTGATTGGGTCATCTCCTTACCCTGGTCATCAAGATCTTTACAGCTGTTCTTAAATGCAGTTACAGCTTTATCCCACAGATCCTGGTTTCCAGAATAGAGGTAGGCATACCCCACACCGGGAGATACCATGCGGTTATTCTTCGGCGTGTGGTAGTTCCGCATACCGTTCGTTCGAGTATATTCCCACTCCCCGATTGCTTCAATCCAGTTAATCTGGGCGAGCCGCTCAGCAATCGCGATAATAATAGCTTTAATCAACTCATCGCCGGTCAGCTGATAGTACATCACCAATGACTCTAACACCGGTGATCCGATTAAAAACACCTGCCAGTAGGAAGGCGGGTAATTCTCCCTTTTCATGCAGCCTTCAAAGTGGCCTAACTCAAAGTCAAACAACTCCACTACCCGGTTGCGAATTTTAACAGCAGCATCTAAATACTTCTCATCGCCAAAGACCTGATAAAGGGCAAGCATAGCGATTAAAGGCCAAGTAACTGCCCGCTCTGTGCCGCCGATCTCATCCTGTTCTAAAACTAGGGAGCACCAGCGCTCTCCCACAAGTTGAGCCAGATCCCTTGCCCGGTAATCACCGGAAATCAGGAAATATTCCAGCATGCCCTGAAGCCAGGAATGGGAGCCCAGCTTGGGAGCAGCGGTGTTGTGCCGGTGTGAGTGAGGGTAGATGTATCCTGCGTATGCTCCAGCGTTGACAAAGTCAATATTATATAAATGCCTGGCTGCAGGAAGGGCAAATTCAGTATACCATCTCGTTCCTGCGCCGCGAACAAACTGGAGAATTCCCGCGTGGGGGTAGTCATACTCGCAGTTATTCCAAATAAAAGACTTATTCATCAAATCATCGCCGAAATTGCGGTCCCCGTACAGCCCCAGTTCTTCCCGCCGATTCAGGATCATTTCCAAGGATTGGTTGACCAGGCTTTCAAATTCCGGACAGTGATCATCGCTGTGGACTGTTAAATCGCCAAAGAAACCGCTGGAAACATACCATTCATATGAAGCAGCGGCAGTTAAAGGTGTATGCAGTCCCGCAAAGATGGAGGCCAGTTCCTGATAAGCTTTAGCTGCTGCGTCAAATACCAATAACAGCTCATGGGTTCTGGCTTCCCCTTCCGCAAAACTGTAGCTGGTGACAATATCATCGGTTAACCGGAAAGAATCCTTCCATTGGGACTGCTCCGGCAGCAGTCCCAGCTTGATCACAACATCTTCGATCTCTATACTTTTGGGGAACATCTGCCAGAAAAACCGCACCGCTGCAGCACTCTTGTCATCGCCAATCCAGCCTTGGAAGCGACAGTTCCTATTTTCACCTTCTGAACCGGTAACAAGCCTGATCTGATCATGCTGATCCTGAAGCAGGCCAGCACCGCTCTCTTCCTCGAGGAGCAGCTCTCCTGATTCCGAGTATACTCTGCCTATTCCTGCTTTAGGAATTACAAACGAAGCATCAGCCAATTCACCAGTTTGATCAGCAATTATAGTATTGAATACTCTACAATAAGGGCGGTTGCGGTAGAATTCAACTCGGATAACATATGTAAACCCGGACTCAGTTAATTCCGCATCAAGATATGGACCCTCCAGCTTAACAACTGCTTTCTCCGAGCCATTCTCGTCAACTATAAACTTGGTCGGTCTGCCGGGTTTAAGGACAGTTCCCAGCTTGGTTTTAAGTCTGGGACCAACGCAGTCGGCATCTGCCCCTTTCAAGATCTCGGCAAAGAGGCTGCCAACAGTGATATCGCCAGCTGCAAAACGAACTGCTCCTGTGTTCACTCTCAATGTGTTTTGCTCATGCGAGATCAAATTATCTTGCTGCGCTGCAGCTGGCTGGGGTTGGGTATTAATCTTAATATAATAGTCCTTACTGCTGAAAGAAGGCACATCTGCCTGAAAGTGCACCAAAACCCAACTCACATCTTCAGTTCCGGGCCACCAAGCCAAAGGCACAGCCTGGCACGGAACATTTCTCCCATCCGCATCAGCTAAAGAGAAGCCGGCCGCTGCTTTGATCTTCAAATCCCGGGAAAGAGGAATTCCCACATTGACCGGTTCCTTACTGCGTGGATACCGCGACTGGTTTTCTACAGTAATCTTAATCCGAACAGTCAAAATATGCTGCCTCCCAAATAACGAGTTAATCCCACGTATTATAGTAGGGTATTATATAACTGCAATATTCTCCCAGCAACTCCTAATCACCTGTTAATTATAAAAAAACAAATCAAGCATTACAGTCTTTTCCAAGGGCGAGGATAATAGGGGGGTCCCATGTGCTCAACCAGATTAGAGAATAAAGACTGCAGATTGCTTGATTTGTTGTAAAGAAAAACACCCGATTACGGGAACATGTATCTTAATGATTTTTTAAAACTCTAGAGTTTTACTTTTCTCTATATTTACAGATCAAAACTTACTATAACAGGTTTCTATAGTATTGTCAATTGGTATTATAAAAAAATACCCGAAGCAGCACCAAAAAGTGCCGCCTCGGGTTTATTCTTTCTGCTCATTTCTTTACTTCAGCTTAAAGCGATCTACCAATTCCCGCAGGCGCGTACTCATATTGGTTAAGTCCTGAGCCGAGTCCGCCACCTGCTGAATGGCTGCCGCCTGCTGCTCCGTCGCGCTGGCGACTTCATGTCCGCCAACATTCAGCTGCTTGAGAGCTCCAGAGAAATCGCTAATTTGATCCATGATTTCTTCAACCACCCGCAAAATACCGTTGAGCAGATCACTAGATTCATGGACCTGCATAATAGCCAGTTCCGCCTGGTCGGAACCTGTGCTCATGTCGGCAACAGCAGCGGATATTCGGGATTGAATTTGGGTAATCAAGGATCCGATTTCTGTGGTAGCTTCACTTGACTGCTCAGCCAGCTTCCGCACCTCATCCGCTACTACAGCAAAACCGCGGCCGTGCTCTCCCGCCCTCGCTGCTTCAATGGCTGCATTGAGGGCAAGCAGGTTAGTCTGCTCGGCGATATCCTCAATCATGCGAGCAATATTGCCAATCTGCTTCGACAAGGTGCCCAATTCACCGACTTCCAGCGCCATCCGCTGAATATTATCCCGGAGCGAATTCATCTGCACGGTAATATTCTCAATCGCACCGGTTCCCTCGGTGACCTGCTTAGAAATTTCCTGCACTTTATTATTCATCACCTGCGCGTTATTGTTCATATCATCCAAAGTGCTGGAGAATTGATTCGTTACACTCGCTACCTGCTCTATCGATGCGCTCACTTCCTCGGAAGCAGCTGCCAGCTCTTCACTGGTCTCTTTCACCTTATCGGTAGTTTCCGATGTCAACCCCAGAGCATTGCGCATGCTCTCAACAGTTAGATTGATGGCCCGGGCTAAGGCTCCCACCTCGTCCTCAGATTTCACCGGTACAGTATGGGTAAAGTCCCCTTGAGCGATGCCTTCCACCACAGTTTTTTGTTCAACTAAAGGTCTGGCAATTCTCAGGGCAATTAAAACTGCAAAGCCGATGCCGATCGCTATAAACAAGGCTGAAACACTGATCTGGTAAAACATTAGGCTCCGCACATCCTGGAGCACTTCTGACTCCAGGGCTCCAATCCCGATTACCCAGTCGGTCTTGGCCATGGGTGCAAATCCATTGATCACAACGTCATTCCCATAATCATACCGGCCGATGCCTACATTGCCCAAACCGACCTCTGATACCGCTTTACCAAGTCCGGCTAATTCTGCGGTATCGGTGAAGATATTGCGCTGCTGAATCACATGCTCCCGCACCGGTCCGGCAATAATGGTTCCGTCACTGCTGAACACATAAGCAGCTCCCGATTCACCAAATCCCAGCCGGTCTGTTATTTCACTGACGGCGTAAGCGTTGGCGCGAGCCATCAGCACTCCCACCACTTGATTATTCCGTGTAATTGGCACGACTAAGCCGAGTACGATTGTTCCCGTTGCGCGATTAACAATCAGATCTGATGCTGTCGGGGTGCCGGCAAAGGCCCGCTGCACATAATCCCGATCACCGACATTAACGATCGTGCCGTCATCATGCATCGCGTCTCCGTTGGGATAAACAACCGATAACGCTTCATACACCCCCAACCGCTTCAGTTCTGACTGGAGAACCGGCTGCTGCTGGCTCCAGTCCATACTCTGAATTTCCGGTCTGGCGGCGATCGCCTCCAAGAGCGAAATATGGGTTTCCAGCCTGCTTTCAACGTAATGGGCAGCTTCTTCTGCCTGCATCACCAGCACGGCTTCTACCAGATTGATCACTGCTGAGGACCCTCTGAGGTAAGCAAGAAATCCAAGTCCTAAGCAAATTACTAAAATTAAGACACCTACCGAGACACCAATCTTCACCGCAATCCTTCGCTTCATCCAGATCACCTCCTTGGGCTAGCTCGAACATTTAATAAACATAATCTTTATCAATATTAACGGTTGTAATATCGAGATTTCTCGCTTTATTTGGGAATTCCTTCCTCTTTGAGTTCAAAAAAACCCTAAGATAATTTAACAATTACCTTAGGGTGGAGGATTAACCTAAATACTCAGCCAGCGGCAGATTGAGTTTCTTAATCTCCTCACAGGCCATTTGGGCAGTTCTGGTTGCTCCCCATGGACTGAGATGGGTGGTGTCATAGGGAACATAGTACACAGTGAGTCTGGCTTCGCCCAGCTCAGAAACGAGTTCCCTGGTTCTTTTTTCGAGATCAAGCAGTGGAACATCCAACTCTTCGGCAGCTTGCACTGCCGCTTGAATATAATCGCCGTGGCTGTCTTGAAGCGCACCGTCTTTAAACCAGCCGCGGACTATGGATGTGCAGATAATCGGGACAGCTCCTTTACTGCGGGCCTGCTCCACATAAAAGCGCAGGTGATCCATGTACGTGGTGAAAGGTTCGGTATGCCGCTTCTCATCGGGTTTTTGGTCGTTGTGGCCGAACTGGATAATCAGCCAGTCTCCCGGTTTCATGCTGTTGTAAACCGGTTCCCACAAGCCTTCATCTAAAAAGCTTTTTGAACTGCGGCCGTTGCGGGCATGGTTAGAAACCACAGCTTCCTCTTTGACAAACAGCGGCAGCATCTGTCCCCAGCCCCGCTCAAACTCCTGATCCGGGGACTTGTCCGCCATCGTGGAATCCCCAATCATGTAAATCGTTACTTTACTGCATTCACTTTCTCCGCTCATGTTGTACCTCCTAGAACTTACACTTGCACATTTAAATGCACCGGATATCTATTCACTTCTCCATCCCACAAATCCTGCAAAAAAAAGCTGCCCATTGGGACAGCTTAGAACAGGATAATCTCATATTCTTCTCTGGTAAATACTTCTAAATCTGAATGTCCAGAGAGCGCCGCATCAATAGGAAGACCCTGCTGTTGGGCATCTTCCAGGGAACCCATCTGCGCAGCGCAGGCTTTGCATACTGATTTAACTAAACCAGCGTCCTTGATTTTCTTCCACAGCTCAGCTCTTGGGGACTGCTCCAGCTCGGAAATCAACTTGGTCGATGCTCCTTCGATGATCAGCGCTGTTTCATAGCCCCGCTCATGGTAATTCCATAAATTAAGCAGCGCATGAGTAAAACACGACATTTCTCCCTGGAAACTGACAATGGCAATCTTTTTCATTTGTCTCCTCCCCCTTTAGTCTTCTCCCACACCCACAATCACCCGCTGATAGCGGGTCAATGGCAGTGTTCCGCTATCCGTACCCGCTAAAATGATGCTGCCACCAGACGCGAATGTTATCACCAGTTGCTCGTTTAATGCTGGTTTACCTCCGGTAGTGAATTCTTGAAGGTGGCTGCTGCGGCAGAAGCTTCAGATACGGACTGGGATTCCGATATCTACCATTTTTCGCTTCATACCAACTTAAAAACAGGTGGGTTTTGGCTCTGGTAATTCCCACATAAAACAGCCGCAGCTCCTCCTGCTCTCGTCCTTCCTTCGTGGCACCATAATTGGGAAACTCATATTCACTTAATCCCGCCATAAACACCACATCAAACTCCAGCCCTTTGGCCTGATGCACCGTAATAACCGTAACGCTGCTGCTGTTGTCCAACCGGTCAATATTTCTGGCTAAAGCGGAAAAATTGATCAGGGCCTGCAGCGAAGCGGTGGGATGCTGCTCGAAGCTGTCAAACTGCCGGGCTGTATCGATCAGCTCCATTAAGTTTTTCATCCGCTTCGGTTCTGATTGATAATATGCCAAAAGACCGCTTTCCTCAAGCACTCGGTACAGCAGCTGACTGGGCTGCAAGCTCCGCATCTTATTTCTCCAGCTGTTTACCTGCTCCGCTAGCGGTATAAATAACTGTTTAAACACTTTGACCACCTGCTGCCGCTTGCTGCGTCCTTCTCTAAGCTTAGGAAGCAGATACCAAAGCAGCTCCGCTGTAGCAGCAATATCGTCGTCGGCCCTATGGGTTGGCCGATGGGAAAACCCAAGCTTGGCCGCTAAATCTCCCAGCTTGTAGCTGTCGGTATCGATATATCTTTTGGCAAGGGTGAGGGTATCATACCAGAACTCAGCCGTAAAATTTACCCCATACCGCTTGCCGGCGCTTTCCACCATCCGGATATCAAAACCGATATTATGGCCTACCAGCACCCCATTCTCGACAAAATCCACAAACTCCCGAAGCACAGTCTGGGCATCCTCACCGCGCCTGGCTAAAAACTGATCGGTTAGGCCGTGGACATACACGCTCTGGCCGACCGGTTTCCCAGGCTTCAGGTATTTATGGAATCTGTCGACAATCTGGCCTTTGTGCAGTTTTACCGCTGCCAACTCAATAATCTCATCCTGAGCCGGATCAAGTCCGGTAGTTTCGCAGTCAAAGATCACAATCGTCCCGCTTTTAACTGCCAGCAGGAGCACCCCAAAGGGATCTCCCGTCATGATCGTATCCAAGGACACCATATCGGTTAATCTCAAGCCGCTGTCAGCATGAGACTCTATTTTCTTAATTGACTGCTCCCCGATTCCCCGAGTGGGTCTTCGCAGCATCCTTATCAAACTGAGGCGGTCATCCGGATTTAAAAGCAGCTTCAAATAGGCCAGTGCATCTTTTACTTCCTGCCGGCGGAAAAACTCATATGTTTCTACCGTCAGATGAGGGACGCCCTGCTGCTCCATGGCTTGCGAGATATACCCAGCTCGGTTGTTGGTGCGGCAGAGCACTCCAATCCTGCTGTACGGAATACCCTGTTTGTTCAGCTGCTTGACCCGCTCTGCCACCCAGAGAGCTTCGTGATACTCATCAGCAGCTCCCTGGGCAGTAATCGTGCCGCCAGCGGGAGCTGCCGCAGCCGGCTTGGGCAGTTCCTCACTGTAGGAAGCGACCACTGACCTAGCTGCTTCAATCAGCACCCGCGCTGAGCGGTGATTCTCCAAAAAAGTCATATCCTCATAATTGGGAAAGTCCCGTTTAAACCGGTAGATTACCACATCAGGAGTTGAACCGCGCCACTCATAAATTGTCTGATCGAAATCTCCCGCCAGCACCAGATTCTGGGACTTTTTCGCTAACGCAGCAATAATCTCATATTCCTTTATGTGAGTATCCTGCATTTCATCAACCTGAATCAGATCAAAACGGTGCCGCCACTTGGCCGCTAACGCTCCTCCGGGAGCCAGCGCCTTATGGGTTATTTTAATCAGATCCCCGAAATCCAGTCCCCTGAGTCCAGCCAGCTCCTGCTGATAGAGCCTCTCCATCTTCACAAGCAGCTCTCTATTAAGAGGAGGCTTATCTTCGATCCTGATTACCCTATTATCAGTTTTAAATGCCTGGAGCGCATTATAGACATCTCTTGGTGCAAGTCCGTAATGAAGATCTCCCAGCTTCAGCTGACCGATGATCTCCTGGGAATCGTCTTCATCCATAATCACAAAATCTTGGGGAATACCAAGGGTCCTGGCTTCCAGCCGCAGAATCTAAGCGCACAAGCCGTGGAAGGTGCGGGTCACTACCTTGCGGCTGTGCTCCGGGCTGTAGAGGCTGATCCGCTCCGGATTAATTCCCCTTTCAATTGCCTTAACAGTTCGAAGCGCAAGAGCATAAGTCTTACCCGTGCCCACGCAGGCGTGGAGCAGAATACTCCGATCAGTGCAGTCAATAAACTGCTGCTGCGCGGGAGTAGGTTGGGGGATCTTCTTCATGAATGCACTCCACCTTTCCTCTGCTTTGGTCAAACTACAGGTCCATTAACAGCTCCACCAGATCATCCTCCGCCGCTTCCACTGAAGCAGCATCGCCGCTGCGCCGGGCTGCTGCGATCCGGTTTAAGAGAGCGAGGATCTTTTCTCTTTCCTGCCCTTCCACCATTTCCGCAAGACTTCTGGCTCTCCGCTCTAAAGCGGATTCCACCAGATCCAAATCAGGATCAGGTTCTTCCAAAGCTGCAGCTGCCAAAGCCCTATCTCCACCAAGCACCCGACTCTGCGGATTAGTGTTCCAGAGTTCATCCACTTCCACCTTGGCTTTAGCAATATCCTCCGGGTCTTCTAAACGCAGTTCAGAAGAGCTGAAACTAATATTCAACTCCTGACCGGTAGCAGGAATGCGCGCTTTAAGTTTAATTGTTTGGTTCGTATCAATGGCAAAGTCAATCTCAACCGCGTGGGGTGATCCCGTATTCGATGGCGGGATCCCGGTAATCTGGGCAGACTTGCCGGTATGGATCACTTCCGCTAGGGAAGTGGCGCGGGGATTGAGGGTCTGGTAAACATTAACTTCCAGCGTATCTTGATCCGGAGTAAGGAGAGTATAGGACTTAGTGACCGAATAAGGTATGGTTGTATTTGGCTTAGCCAATGAATCGTAGACAACGAGGTAATTGTCACCCCGCGGCACGACAACGTCAGTGCCGATTCCCCAGGCATAGCCATCAATCAGCATCAGATCAGTCTGTCCCATTAGAGATGCGGCAAAGATCGCAGTGCCCATTGATACTGCCAAATCCGGCGGAACATCCATCGATAAAGGACAGGTAAAAGTCTCCGCCAGCATTTTCCTCACCGCCGGTATATAGCTGGAACCGCCTACCAAGAG
>FZPS01000018.1_pt318 | contig 12203 bp, 11 predicted proteins | sample 1817821 | NCBI WGS metagenome assembly FZPS01 (sample SAMEA104158645, study PRJEB21678) | metagenome | place: Germany | collected 2015-04-21 | reverse complement strand
AAGACGTCATCATAGCCCTTTCCGTCTGTCAGGCTCATCAGATAATCGGTACCCTTACCCGGTTCTGCAGTATTGACATAAACCAGCTGTATTCCGTCTTTCGCTGCATCTTCCACTGTATATATGGAAGCAGCCCTGGCCAGCCTTTCTTCATTTATATCCGTTACTACCAGAAGTCTGGGCTTTCTTTCATTATGAAGTGCATAATCGATGGCACCCAGCCCCATGGGACCTACTCCTGCCAGAATTGCCATGTTGCCGCCTTCCACAACACCCATTCTGTGTTCATAGCTGCCTGCAGTTGTATGATAGTTGGCACGGAAAGCCCCTACAATGCAGGACATGGGTTCGGCCAGTGAACCATAAAAATAGGATTCCCCTTCATAGGGCAGAAGACAGCCAAGCTCCATCACCACGCTGGGAATGACAATATGGGTGGCACTTCCGCCAATGTAAGGAAAGGAATATCCGGGTGCTGCATGAGGATTATCCTTATGATTCAGTGCGGCCTGAACAGTAAACTTCTGTCCGGGTTTGTAGTCATTTTTCCACTTTTCTCCTACCTCTAGAATTTCGCCGCAGAATTCATGCCCGATGATAATGGGATTTTTGTCCACATCCTTGGGAACTCTTTTATGATCCGCACCTTGTATTGCTGCCTTATATGAAGACATGCAGATGCCGTCGGATACTATCCGGGCAAGAATTTCATCATCTTTAATTTCAGGGAGGTCGAACTCTTCCAGCCTGAGGTCGTTTTTACCATATAGTCGGACTGCCTTTGTTTTCATAGCAAACGTCACCCCTCCATAGAGATTTGATAATGGTCAACAAACTATCCTATTGACCCTTTTTCATATTATCACAGTCCAACAGGAAAATCAACACACTCCAACATAAAAAAAGAAAATATGTGGACACATTCCAACATATATTATATAATATAAACTGAATTCTATGCCTGAAGGCTGAAGAAAATAAGAAAAGCCAAATATACATCTCTTTAGGGCAGGACACAGGAGAATGTCAGAATCATTGAGGAGGGAACATAAATGTATCAAAGACTAAAAGGCCAGACAGCCATTGTTACCGGAGGAGCCCAGGGGCTGGGAGAAGCTCTGGCCCAAAGGCTGGATCAGGAAGGCTGTAATGTATTGGTAGCGGATATCAATCTGGAGGCTGCTGAAAAGGTAGCTGCATCCCTGAACAGGGGCATTGCTTGTAAAGTCGATGTCAGCAATGAAGAGCAGGTGGAGCAAATGGTGGACAAGGCCGTTAAGGAATTCGGCAGCCTGGATTTGATGGTATCCAATGCCGCCATCCTGATTGCCAAGCCTGTCACAGATTTTACTGCTGACGAATGGCGCAGAATGATGGAAGTCAATCTGAACGGTTATTTTCTGACTGCCAGGGCAGCAGCAAGGGTGATGATTCCCAGGAAGAAGGGAAATATCATTCAGATCAACAGCAAGTCCGGAAAGAAGGGTTCCTATAAGAATTCGGCATATGCCACTTCCAAGTTTGGTGGAATCGGGCTCACCCAGAGTCTGGCTCTGGAACTGGCTGAACATGGAATCCGCGTTAATGCAATCTGTCCCGGAAATCTCCTGGATTCCCCGCTGTGGACCAACAGTCTCTTTAAGCAGTATGCCAGAAACCAGGGCATAACCGAAGAAGAGGTAAGGCAAAAGTATCTGAACCAGGTACCGCTGGGCAGAAGCTGTCAATATGAAGACATAGCCAATGTTATGGTCTTTCTGGCATCGGACGAGGCAAGCTATATGACCGGTCAGGCCATCAACGTAACCGGCGGCCAGGAAATGAGATAAGAACCCGGGAAAAAGGAGGAAGTGATGAGCAGCAAGACAACACAGCTAATAGAAAATTTGAATCATGACAATATGACAGTCAGGCTGGAAAGCCTGCGCAGTCTGATGGCCGGGATTGGCAGCGGTGAGCTTCAGAGGCCGCATACCGGAAGGGATGTAAACAATCATATTCATACAACATATTCCTTCTCACCCTACTCCCCTGCCAAATCAGTATGGATGGCTTATCAGGCAGGCCTGGTCACAGCCGGAATTATGGATCATGATTCCATCAGCGGTGCCAGGGAGTTCATTGAAGCCGGCAAAATTGCAGGAATGGCAACTACCGTTGGAATTGAATGCCGGGTGGATTTTTCAGCTACACCGCTGGCAGGCAGGCGAATAAACAATCCCGATCAGGATTCCATAGTATACATGGCCATTCACGGTGTTCCCCATACACAAATTGAAAGGGTCCAGAACTACTTTCAGCCATATCGGGAGCATCGAAACCGGCGCAACCGCAAAATGGTCGAAAGAATAAATGCCATAACCGGCAATCCCTCTCTTTCCCTGGATTTTGACCGGGATGTGGTGCCGCTTTCCATGAATCACGAGGGAGGGAGTATAACTGAACGGCATATTTTATACGCCCTGTCCCTGCGTCTTATTGAGAATTATGGAAAAGGACAGATGCTGCTGGATTATCTCAGCAGTCAACTGAAGCTGAACATCAGCCATAAAATCCGGAACCTGCTGGCTGATGAATCCAATCCCCATTATGCCTATGATCTGCTCGGCCTTTTAAAAGGTGAAATGGTGGCTTCCTTCTATATTGATGCAGATGAGGAATGCCCGGATGTAAGGGATGTAATCGCCTTTTCCAGGGAGATTGGAGCCATCTCGGCTTATGCCTATCTGGGGGATGTGGGGGAATCCGTAACCGGTGACAAGAAAGCACAGAAATTTGAAGACGACTACCTTGATGAACTGTTTGAGCTTCTTAGGGAGCTGCAATTTAATGCGGTTACCTATATGCCTTCCAGAAACACCCCTCAGCAATTGGACAGAGTCAGGGCACTGTGCCGGAAGCATGGCTTTTTCCAGATAAGCGGAGAGGATATCAATTCCCCGCGGCAGTCCTTTGTATGCACGGCCATGCGGGATGAAAAATATAATAATCTCTATGACTCCACCTGGGCGCTTATCGGTCATGAGCTGGCAGCAACGGAGGATTTAAGCAGAGCTTTATTTGCTGAAGATACTCTGAACAGGTACCCTGTGCTGGAAGAACGGGTAGAGGAATACAAAAAGATGGGTTTGAGCAGGTATTCAAAATGAAGGAAGCAGGCAGGTGGGATAAGTGTTTGGAATAGAGAGAAGAAGCAGCCTTCTTTCCCTTTTGCACGATAAGAAGAGCATTACCGTGCAGGAAGCGGCTGCCAGGTTTGACGTCACTGAGGAAACCATACGCAGAGATCTGAGGGCAATGGAAGCCCAGGGGCTTTTGATACGAACCCACGGCGGTGCCGTGCTGGCGGATGACATCAATATGGAAGCTTCCCTGGAAATACGTGAGGGAATCAATATCAAAGGCAAGGATTCCATGGGCAGGCTGGCAGCCTCCATGGTTCAAAACGGCGAAACCCTGTTTCTGGATGCCAGTACTTCAGCCCTGTATGTAGCCAGGCATTTGAAGGGAAAAAAAGGGCTGACGGTTATAACAAATGCAGAACGCATCCTTTTGGAACTGGCAAAATGCGATGACATTACATTGATTTCTACCGGCGGATTCCTGAGGAAAAAGAGCCTTTCCTATGTGGGCAGGGCTGCAGAAAATGCCATCAGCAGCTACCATGCCAACAAGGTCTTCTTTTCCTGCAAGGGCTTCTCCCCCAGGCTGGGAGCTACAGATTCCAACGAGCAGGAATCCAGTATCCGGAAGCTGATGATACAGCATGCTGAAGAAGCTGTATTCCTGTGCGATTATACAAAGTTCGACAAGGTAGGATACATTGCAACCGCTCAGCTTGCGGACATCTCCCGGCTGATATCCGATACCCCCCTGCCTGAGGGATGGGAGAAAGAAGTCAAAGAAAAAGGAGTCAGGGTTATTTACCCAAACTCCTGACCAGGCTCTTTCTATATTTTTCGCTTTCCCAGTTGGCGATAAAGTCGATTTGCTCTTTGCTCATGGATTTTTGCGGCAGCCCCAGCTTTCTGATGTTTTCGATGACATAGATATAGGCCAGCAGCGACTCTTCCATGGTCTGTGCTTCAGACTCATTGGTCAGATAAATGATATCACCGGTTTTAGTATTAATGTTAAGCTTGCTGTCCATGCTGTTTACGGAAAGGTTGCCATTTAAGTAAACCAGCTGATCCGGGTAGAGTACAATCTCATCAAAGAAGTCAGGGCTGATATCCCTGCCTCTGAAATAATCAATCAGATATCCTGTCCCGCTTGCATATTTGTTTTCCTCAATTTTGGAAAGCTGCATGACGGGATAGGATTCTTTTATTTCAAAATACGCCTTGATTTTTTCATTAACCAGGCTATGAAGCCTCAGGCATTCCTCTGCATCATCCGCTGTTGTAATCAGGCCGTGATTCTCCATAAAAAAGACCTGAGGAAATTTATCGTTTTCCTTGAGACTCTCTTCAATGGCATCCTGAATACGCAGCGTCAGGCTGAAGCCGGGATTGATATAGGGAATCCATGAAAAGGCAAAGGCTTCATCCTCAAATATTTCCTTCACCAATTCTTTCCCGTTTTCTGCGCAGCAGACAATATTGGCATAAACCGGATGGGTGTGAACTACATATTTCTTCATCAAAGAATGAAAGCCTGCTTCAACGGATGGTCTCAGTGTCTTAAGCCCCTCCATCTCCACAACATTGGCCTTCACAAATTCGGTGCTTTCCTTTTCATAGTCCCGGTCCAGGCTCAAATCCGCCTGCAGGTGGTATTCCCTTATCTTTTTGTAGTTAACCACCACGTATCCCTCTTTGGGGGTAATCTGTTTCAGCTTGTAGCCGGAAGCCTTGACAGCCATCAGCTCTTCATTTAACTTAGCCGATGTATTGCCTCCCCCGCCCTGGGTATACTCTATTGGGCAGCCCACCTCTTTTGATATCATCTCCAGGTTTCTTAATGTTTCTTCATACATACCGCATATCTCCTGTTCATTTGCTTTTCCGCATACCGGTTATACTCAAATCCATGCTTTGTTTTTATTAAACCAATTTTATGGCTGTCTGATTAAGCAGATATCATTCAGCAGTATCCTGCCTCTCCAAGTAAAGCTTAAGGGCCTTTGCCAGTTGATCGGGACATGAAGTATCCCCCTGACAGCGGATGCCCTCCAGTTTTTTTATAACATCAGTAACCTTCATACCCTTCACCAGCCGGCTGATGCCTTCAAGATTTCCGTCACAGCCCCGTTCGAAACGCACTTCATGCAATATCCCATCCGCTGCCTTGAATTGAATATTGCTGGAACATACTCCTTGTGTTTTGTAAGTCGGCATAACCCCTTGTCTCCCCCAGTTGCTTACTTTACTTTATATAGTCTGTAGTGTACTCTGTTAAAACTCTGCGGACTTTGGCGTTCTTGGGAATGGAATAACATCACGGATATTGCTCATTCCTGTCAGGTACATCATTGCCCTTTCGAAGCCAAGGCCGAAGCCGGCATGATAAACACCGCCGTATTTCCTCAGATCCCTGTACCACCAGTAATCCTCTTCCTTCATGCCAAGCTCCCGGATTCTTGCATCCAGAAGTTCCAGACGTTCTTCCCTCTGACTGCCGCCGATGATTTCCCCTATTCCCGGCACCAGAAGATCCATGGCTGCAACGGTTTTCCCATCGTCATTGAGCCGCATGTAGAAGGCCTTTATATCCTTTGGATAATCGGTAACAAAGATGGGCTTGTTAAATACCTGCTCCGTCAGATAGCGTTCATGCTCCGTCTGCAGGTCCATGCCCCATTCCGCTTTGTAATCAAACCTGTCGTTGTTCTTTTTGAGAATCTCAACCGCTTCCGTATAGGTAATACGACCGAATTCCGAACTGATCACATTATTAAGCCTCTCCAGCAGGCCTTTATCGATAAAGCTGTTGAAAAAATTCATCTCCTCGGGAGCATGCCTGATAACATAATCGAATATGTATTTTATCATGTCCTCAGCCAGCATCATGTCATCCTGAAGATCGGCAAAGGCCATTTCCGGCTCGATCATCCAGAATTCAGCAGCATGACGGGCCGTATTGGAATTCTCCGCCCGGAAGGTAGGGCCGAAGGTATATACATTCCGGAAAGCCAGAGCATATGCTTCTGCTGATAATTGGCCGCTGACGGTCAGATTGGTTTCCCGTCCGAAGAAATCCTTGCCGAAGTCGATTCCGCCTTCTTCCGTAAGAGGAGCCTCTTTAAGATTCAGGGTGGTGACATGAAACATCTCACCGGCACCTTCCGCATCGCTTCCGGTTATTATCGGCGTATGGACATATACAAAGTCTCTTTCCCGGAAGAACTTATGGATTGCATAGGACAGAAGAGAACGAACCCGGAACACTGCAGAAAAGGTATTGGTCCTGGGACGGAGATGGGCAATGCTCCTTAAGAATTCAAAGCTGTGCCGCTTCTTCTGCAGGGGATAGTCAGACGGACAGGGACCCTCCACTTTGATGCTCTCTGCCTTGATTTCAAAGGGCTGCTTTGCACCCGGGGTTTCCACCAGGATCCCCTCCACGGCAAGAGCCGTTCCGACTCCCAGCCTGATTACATCTTTGAAGTTTTCCAGGCTATGGTCTTCATATACAATCTGCAGGTTCTTGAAAAAGGATCCGTCATTCAGTTCAATAAAGCCGAATAATTTGGAATCCCGATTGCTCCGAATCCAGCCTGAAAGAGAAACTCTTTTGTCATAGTAAGCCTCGGGCTGTCTGTAAATCTGCCTGATTGTGGTTCTGTTTTCCTTTTGCACCGTTGTTACTCCTTTATTTTAAAATATCAAATATTATTTGATTCACTCTTTCATTGCCCTATCAGTCTCAGCCTGCCGGGTTTTCTTGCCCTCACCCTTCTTCCTGCCGGTTTTCTTCCCGCTGCGGTAAGGTTCCCTGGGAAACACAATATCTTTTTTTCGGGCTGCTGCCTCTTTTACTATGTAATCAACGTAGCGGACAATACTTCCCATAAACCGCTCGGGATCCATGGCGCCCTTTGCTATGCGTTCCAGGGCCTTTTCCCACTTTCCGGTGGTTTCAGGCGACTTCAGCTCATCCGGCACCACTTCAATGAGACGAATTCCCTTTTCAGTAGGAAGGAGGGCTTTTCCCCTGCGGACGGCATATCCCACCTGCAGCAAGCGCTCGATTATTGCCGCCCTGGTGGCAGGTGTACCCAAACCGCCCTGTTTCAACTGCTCCTTTAATTCCTCATCTTCCACAAACCGGCCTGCATGTTCCATGGCCGAAAGAAGGCTGGCTTCGTTATAGGGCTGGGGAGGCCTGGTTTTTTTAGCCAGGAGCCTGGCTTCTGCCGCCGTAACCGTCTGCCCCTCATTCAGAACAGGCAGAGGCGGATCCTCACGGGTTTTCTTTTCTTCCTTAAGGCCCTTGTACAGGTTCTTCCATCCGGGATTAATAACGGATATCCCCCTGGAATAAAACATTTCCCCTTCTATTTCCGTATGAACCTGTGTTTCCTCATAGTCATAGGGTGGATGAAAGGCAGCCAGAAATCTTCTGACAATCAAGTCATAAATCTTTTCCTCGTCTCCTGTCATGCCCGGCTTTCTTTTTGTCTTTGTGGGAATTATGGCATGATGATCGGATACCCTGGAATTATCCACCAGCCGCTTGCTGACGGGAAGCCTGGAAAGGGACAAAAGAGGCTGTACGAATTCCGAATAGGGAGCCTCATCCAGATTCTTTATCAGACCGGGCAGGGTGGAAACCAGATCTTCTGACAAATACCGGCTGTCGGTTCGGGGATAGGTTATCAGCTTTCTGTTTTCATACAGCTGCTGAGCTGTCTTCAGCGTCCTTTGGGCTGAAAACCCATACCTGCGGTTGGCATCCCGCTGCAATTCGGTCAAATCATATAGCTGGGGAAAGAGCTGCCTTTTCCGCTCTGTGACAACAGACTGTATCCTGCCCTGCTTACCCCTTACCTTGCTTAAAAGGGCTTCCCCTTCTTCCTTCTTAAGGATCCTGGTCTCAGACACCTTTTCCCGGTACCAGATACCCTGCCAGCCGCCGAAATCACAGTGCAGCTCCCAATAATCCCGAGGGACAAATTCTTCAATTTCCTTCTGCCGGGATACCAGCATGGCCAGGGTAGGTGTCTGCACCCGGCCGATTGACAGCAGTGTATTGTACATTACTGAAAAAGCCCGGGAACCGTTTATGCCCACCAGCCAGTCGGCTTCGGAACGGCATCTGGCAGACTGAAACAGAAAATCGTAGTCGCTGCCCGGCCTTAAGCGGGAAAAGCCTTCACGTATGGCTTCATCAGTCATGCTGGAAATCCACAGGCGCTGAAAGGGCTTGCGGCAGCCTGCTTTACTGTAAATATACCTGAAAATCAGTTCCCCCTCCCGCCCGCTGTCGGTGGCGCATATGAGGGAAGAAACCGATTTGTCATTCATCAGCTTCTTAAGTACAGAAAACTGTTTTCTGGTTTTGGACAGTACCTTTAACTGCATTTTAGGAGGCACTATGGGAAGGGTTTCCATTGACCACTTTTTATATTGCTGATCGTACTCCTCCGGTTCCTGCAAGCCGACCAGGTGGCCGATGGCCCATGTAACAATGTGGGAATCATTATAGAGAAATCCCTCACCCTTCCGGGAACAGTTAAGCACCCTCGCTATGTCCCGGCCTACAGACGGTTTTTCTGCTATAACCAGAATTTTGCCCATCTTCTCCCCCTGCCATGCGGCTTAAACAATCGAAACCAGAGACGCCGACTGAAAAAACATCCTTCCCGATTCATATTGTACATTATATAGAATACCGAATGAAAAATCAACGAAACCTGCCAAGTGCAGGCAGTATTTTCAGACTGGTGACGGAAACAAGGACAACCTTGATCAAATCAAAAAGAATAAAGGGCGTTACACCCAGAGCAATTGCCCTGCTCAGGGGAATCCTGCTGTCCGGAGCAGCCATGTAATTGACGATGAAGTACAGATAAAGCGTTCCTATTAAGTAAACAGACAAGAGCCCCAGCAGCACGGCAGCGGTTATTCCGACAAAGCCGGGGCTGGGTGTTTTTTCAACAAGAAGCCCTATGATAAATGCGCAAACGGCAAAACCCAGCAGAAACCCGAAGCTGGGCTGCAGCAGGTAACCAACCCCCCCTCCTTTTGTGAAAACCGGAAGTCCCGCCAAACCGATGGCAAGATAAAGCAGCTGGGATAATAGTGCCCTTTTCGCCCCCAGCAGAACACCTGCATAGGCGCAAAATAAAAACTGCAGGGAAAAGGGAACAAAAGGCGTAGGGATATTAATAAAACCGCCTGCTGCAGTCAACGCAGCAAACAGTGCAATCAAAACCAAATCCTTTGTCTTCAAAATAAAGCACTCCTCTTATTGTTGTCATGCTGAAACTGCACTAAATAAAGAATTGTTTTGATTATATGGCATTCCATTCCCATTGTCAACCAAATATAGATTCTTAGTTGACAATAGGGCTTTTATTCCACTTATTCCCATTTATCAAAAATAACCTTGCTTTTTAGACTCAATCTGTTACAATAAATATGTCAAAAAATATACATACTAATGCTGAATCTAAATTTAAGGAGTGATTTAATAATGCCTCTAGTTACGACTACAGAAATGTTCAGGAAGGCATATGAAGGTGGTTATGCCATTGGTGCATTCAATGTAAATAATATGGAAATTATCCAGGGTATCACAGAAGCCGCCGTGGAAGAGCGTGCACCTCTCATCCTTCAGGTTTCCGCAGGTGCCAGAAGATATGCCAAACATACATATCTGATAAAACTGGTTGAAGCTGCCTTAGCTGAAACTGATCTGCCCATCGCTCTTCATCTTGATCACGGTGAAGACTTCGAAATATGCAAAGCCTGCATAGACGGCGGCTTTACCTCTGTTATGATAGATGGTTCCAAGCATTCCTTCGAAGAGAATATCCGGCTCACCAAACAGGTTGTTGACTATGCTCATGACCGCGGTGTTGTCGTGGAAGGAGAACTGGGCCGTCTGGCCGGCATCGAGGATGACGTCAATGTAAGCGAAGAAGATGCCAGCTACACCAAACCTGAGCAGGTTCAGGAATTTGTTGAAAGAACCGGCGTTGACTCCCTGGCTATAGCCATCGGTACCAGCCACGGTGCATACAAGTTCAAGGGCGAGGCCAAGCTGCGCTTTGACATATTGGAGGAGATAGGAAAGCTTGTTCCGGGCTTCCCCATTGTCCTGCATGGTGCTTCTTCGGTTGTTCCTGAGTTTGTCGACACAATTAATAAATACGGCGGTCAGATGCCCGGCGCACAGGGTGTTCCGGAAGATATGCTGAGAAAAGCTGCTTCCATGGCAGTATGCAAGATCAATATCGACTCCGACCTTCGTCTTGCAATGACAGCCAGCATCCGCAAGCACTTTGCTGAAAAGCCCGGTGATTTTGACCCCAGGCAGTATCTGGCTCCGGCAAGGGCTGCCATCAAGGAACTGGTTCGTCATAAAATTGTCAATGTTCTGGGCTGCAACAATAAAATCTGAGTTTGCGGCGTCTAAATTTACACCAACTTTCAGAAAAAACTCCGTGAATGTTATATAGCCCCATTCACGGAGTTTTTTGCTTTTCATGCAAAATTCACTGTGCACAGCCGCTGCAGAACTGATGACAAAGTTATATTCCCGGCAGCTCTATGGCATTATCATGTCCATCTAATGTACAGACTGACTTTCTTTAAGCGAAAGACGCATTTTCTCTGCTGCTTCTTTTTCCTCTGCAGGCCTGACCCTGATAGCAACATAGAGGTTTCCCAACGAGAACAAGGCAGCCAGAAAGAAGACCCAGTGACTGCCCCATCGGCTCCAGATAAAGCCGCCTGTAACGGCAGCCAATATAGAGACTATATGATCCAGACTGACTCCGGTGGACAAGGCTGCCGTCACCTCATTCTCGTCCCATGCAATCGAGCGCAGGTAGACAGACCTTACCATACCCATCTGCATGGACAGCCTGTCTATAATGAACAATAGGTAGACTGCTCCCACTGCCAGACCCTGTGAAGGATACAATTCTGCAGTAATTCCCCAGGCAGCCAGGCCGTAGAGTATATATACAAAAATAAAGGCGAATGCCTCAATAAACATCATTTTCCTGATCCCAAACCGATCCATCCACTTTCCGACCAGGTTAAGAAAGAAAATGGAAATAAAGCCGACAACTATGGACAATAGAGCAATGGTATCAGCTTTTTTCATGAGCAGGTCAACAATCAGCCAGGTACCGTACACATAAGCAATTTGCTTTTGCACACCGTGAAGGACAGTAAGAAAATAGTAATACTTGTACTGTTTTCTAAAAACCAATTTCAGCTTCCCCGGTCTGGCCTTTACCGGACGCCCTTTTCCAGCCATGGCAAAGGCAGTCCACACAGCAAATAGAAAGAAAGCCGCAGAAACTATAAAAATCCATTTTATCTCTGTTTGGAAACTGAAAAAGCCTGATCTGAAGCCAAAAAACACAAGAAGGGCGGCTATTAAGCCAAAGGCAGAACGAACACTGGAATACTGGCCCATCCTGCGTCCTATCTGATGAGGCTCAGCCAGCGACATTCCTATTGCATCCTGAAGGGGCATGAAAAGATGCATGCCCATGGAGTTGATGAATAGAAATATCAGCATGACAGCAAAGGGCGGTGTAAACAGACCAAGCGCCGTTACGCCTGCAAATGCCAATACCTGGGCAATTAGTGCCAGACGCAAATCTCCAATAAAACCAAACAAGCCTATAACAAGAGCGCAGAGCAGACCCGGAAGCTCCCGGGGGAATTCGATTAATCCTCTCTGAAAGGCTGTAACCTTATAGACCTCTTTGAAATAATTTGAATAGACGCTGTCGCTCAAACCGTTTGCTATTGCCGCAGCTGATATCAAAATAAAATACATTACCAGTTCTGTGCGCATCCCCTGAAGTCTCTTATGCATTTAAATATCTCCATTCAAGAATAATATCACTTGCCGGCTCTACAATATTTCTGATTCATTCACCTAATATAACCTGATTTGCATATCCGATCAGTTCATTCCATAGCTGCCTTAACAGCTTCTATAAATTCCATGATATCTTCCTCTTCCATATCAAAAGAGGTCATCCAGCGGTATTCACTCTTTTCCTTGTCCCA
>FZPS01000183.1_pt347 | contig 12204 bp, 13 predicted proteins | sample 1817821 | NCBI WGS metagenome assembly FZPS01 (sample SAMEA104158645, study PRJEB21678) | metagenome | place: Germany | collected 2015-04-21 | reverse complement strand
AATTTATGAGTTTGGGCTCATAGGTGGTGGATGAGGAATAGAAATCGTTGTCTTGCGCCACCTCTTTTATATTGCTGTCTATAACAGTGCCATCCAAGCGGCGGAGAGTATAATTGCAATAGATTTCACTGTCCGTGGTGAATGCTTCCTCATCAATAGGCGCTTTGGTGCGGATATAATACCAGCCTCCGGTACCGGAAATGCCTTTTATCTCTTCATCTTCCACTGCTCCCGGAAAATTGGCCGCGACATAACGCGCCACTGAATCTTTCTCCCATACTTCTTCATCTCCGAAAGCATCTTTAAGGCTGATTTTGTACACGGTGTTGGCTCCGGAAACATTTTTGATATATTCCTCTTCACTGCCATAGCGGATTACGCCCGAAAGCCATCCGGGAATAAGCGCCTTGCGTGTGCCTCCCACTTTCATAGGGCCATATGCGGTGCCGCTTCCGAGCAGCATTTCTTCCATACCGACTCCCAAACTGTTTTCACCTCTGTATATTATTTGAGGGCCGTAGTAATAGCGGTCGCGATAGAGTTCCAGCTGTCTGTTCACAATCTCCAAAGTGGAGGCGGAATAATTCCCCTTTATATCCATTACACTGTAATCCATTCTTATAAAAAGGGAATCCCCCACGGGAATACCGGTGCCGGCTATCTCTTCATCCGGAAAAATATATACGCCAAGACTTGTTTTTACCGCCTCAGGATGATATTTCGCCATATATTCGTCTAAATACAGCTTAGCTTGGGTGCTTTTTCCTATCGTACCCTTCTTAGCGCAAGAAACCAGCGCCGCCGCTGCCATCAGAACTATAATCGTTTTTTTCATCGTTGGGAGTCTTTTTGCAGGAATTGTGCCACGGAAGCCTGAATATAATTGTAAACGTCTTCGGGTAATGGAATATCCTGCGGATAATATAATTTACCTCCGGCAGCAAGTTCATGGCCGCCGCCGTTGAAATATTTTTTCGCCAATACATTTGCGCTCCAACCGCGCTTGGAGCGTATGCTAACGCGAAAGTGGTCTTTCTCCTGTTTTAAAAAGAGACTTATTTTCACTTCATTTATTTCCAAGGGAATGTTCACCAAGCCTTCCGTCTCCCCCTGCTTCAGCTCATAAGCTTGCAGAAAAGCATTTGTGGCCACCATATAAGCCGCACCACAAGGCAGAATCTTGAGATTATTCCCCAGCAGGTCTGCAAATGCAAAAACGCGGTTTTTTCTATATTTCTGATATAAATTAGCGATGATGTCATCCCTGTCCACACCTGCGGCCAATAACTTAGTGGCCATCTCAAAGGTAGAGGGGTATACGGAATTGGCGAAATTATTGGTGTCTGTGGTCATGCCTGTCATAAGGCCGTAACGAGTCTTTTCGGGAAGAGCCTCAGCACTGCCTTCCAATTCCATCAATATCCAAAACAACAATTCGCAGGCAGAAGATATTTGAAACTCCGAGAAAACCAAATCAAAAGATGATAACTCGGGATTAAGATGATGATCTATCAGTACCTTATGCCTTGCAGTACAATCTGTCAGCACCTGCTCAAGTTTATCAGCACGATGAAAGCCATTCATATCCAACGCAAATAAAACATCGCACTCTTTCAAGCAGGCAGCCGCCTTTGCAGGAAACTTAGCGGCATCTACAAAGGCCTCGCCCTCCGTTAAGAATGCCAAGGTTTCGGGCACACTGTCAGGAATTATAAGAGTTGCACTTTTGCCTTTGCCGGAAAGATAATGCACCATTGCAATGCCGCTGCCCAACGCATCACCGTCGGGATGTGAATGGACCACAACGGCAAACTTTGAATAATCGCTCAATATCCCCCTTAATTTGGAAATCTTTCTTTCTTCGAACAACATCTCAAAATTTTAAGTTAGCAAATTTAATAATAATATTGCTTTTCAAGAAGGATTTTTCTAACTTTGTATGTTTATTTGAGTTTAAAGAAAACCAAACAATATGAAGAAGTCACTCAAGATTACCATCGAGATTCTGCTTGCAGTTATCTGCGTTATCCTGGCTGTCCTGATAGTCAGAAGCATCAACAAGCCGGTTAAATTCAACAAACACAAGAATTATCGTGAAAGCATTGCCATCCAAAGGCTTAAGGACATTCGTACCCTTCAGGTAGCCTACAAAACGGTAAACGGCAAGTTCACCGGTGACGTAGATTCCCTCCTCAACTTCTACAATACAGGAGATATGTCTGTTGTGCTCCAAGTCGGCAGTATGGACGACTCCGTAGCTGTAGCGCACACTGAGGCCATTAAAAAGAGAAATCGCAGAATTTCTCCGGAAGAGATGCTCAGAATGTATAAGGCCGGTGATCATAATTTAGTGTTTTCTATCGAAAGTAAAGTCCCTGTGAGGGACACTCTCTTCCATGACAGGGAGGATTTCGTACTCGATTCGCTCAGAACAATTCCTTTCTCCGGCGGCAAGCCTGTAGAAATGGAAGCAGTTGTTAAAATGGTTTCCGGAGTTCCCGTACCTCTCTTCGAGGCTCGTATGCCGTACAGGCACCTGCTTAGGGGTTTGGATAATCAGCTGCGTATAAACCTCGATGCCGAACAGCGTGACAAAAACCGCTTCGAAGGCCTTCAGGTAGGCTCTATCACAGCGCCCAACAACAACGCGGGCAACTGGGAATAGTGGACGAAATTTCCTTACTTACGCCAAAGTGCACTTTGGTGCCGGCGCATTTTTATAATCCGGCTTCTTCGAGGGCTTCCCTCGAAGAAGTTGTTGTTTTGGACGCCAGCGATAAGGTGCTATCGGCAGAAGTGCCCCAATACGACGCCTGGATGATTTATGCTGCGCCTTCAGAGCAAACCACCGCTCTCCCCGAACTTTGGCATATCCTAAAGGAACTCCCCTCTATAAGCGATTACAACAAAATTCTGTGCTCCTGGAAAGAAGGACGCCTTTATTTGGCTATAGCACAAGGCGGTACGCTCCTATTGGCCAACAGTTTTGAGGCCCCGGACTTTACCACTGCGCAATATTACATTTTTTTAGCCCTGAAGCAATTGCAGCTTAATCCGGAGTTGTCCACAATTTATTGGCGCAGCCCTATTTCGGCGGAAGACGAAATGAGTCTTTACCGCTACTTCAAAAGTGTAGAAGCTGTTTAACCTATGAGAATTATAGGCGGAACTCTTAAGGGACGCCTTATAAGGCTTCCCTCCCACTATTCTGCAAGGCCCACTACGGACCTTGCCCGCGAAGCCCTTTTCAATATTCTCGACAACGAATACGAATTTGAGGGCCTGAAAATCTTGGACCTCTTCGCCGGCACCGGCGCCATTTCCTACGAGTTTGCCTCACGGGGAGCATCGAAAATCTATTGCGTGGACATATCGAGGGAGAATGCAAAATTCATAAAAGGCGAAGCGTCACGTCTCGGGCTTTCTGCGATTACGGCAGTGCACCACAATGTTTTCGATTTCCTGAAAATCTGCAAAGAAAGTTTCGACCTTATTTTTGCGGATCCTCCTTATGAACTTGCAGGCATCGAGAGTTTACCGGACAAGGTTTTGGGTGCAAATATTTTACACGAAGGTCACTATTTCATACTCGAACACGGCAAGGAGCATTCCTTCAAAGAGCATCCCAAGTTTGTAAAAGAGCGTATCTACGGCCGTGTGCATTTCAGCTTTTTCGAAGGCTAAAATACAAGTGCAATGTATTCCCACGCCAGCCATACAAGAGCAAAAACAAGTCACACAATGAGCCCCCGCCTTATTGTTTTGGCTTTGGCCTTGTGCTTCACATTGCAGCTTGGTGCGCAGAATATACAGAAAGAACATAGAGGAGTATGGCTCGCCACCGTAGACGGACTGGACTGGCCCCGTAAAGAAAACTTGCATTTCGCTCAACGCGAAGACCTTATAAACACCATTAAGGGCCTGGCGGAACTCGGCTGCAACACCCTTTATTTTCAGGTGGTCAGCGAGATGGATGCCATGTATTCTTCCGAGCTTCTGCCATGGAGCCGCCAACTTACCGGCGAAGAAGGTATGTCGCCCTATTTCGACCCTTTAAGTCTTGCGGTCAAGGTGGCGCATGACTGTGGCATGAGCATACACGCTTGGATAAATCCCCTTCGAGTCAGTATTGCAGACACTACCACCAGGTCGCTAAGCCAGGTTAAATACGCCCATCCGGAATGGGTGCATAATTACGAAGGCAAAGAATACCTCGACCCGGGCAATCCCGAAGTGCTGCAATTCCTATCGGATATTGCGCGCGAAATACTCGAAAAATATGATGTGGACGGCCTGCACATCGACGACTATTTCTATCCTTGGGGTCTCCGAAGTGACAAGCGAAAAGGAGACGAGCCGGGGGCATGGGACGATGCCGATTTATATGCCCAATACGGTGAAGGCAAATCGCTGGAAGAATGGAGATTCAGCAATATCGACAAAGTGGTTAAAACCCTTCACCAAGTGGTGCATGACACTAAGGAGGGCGCTGTTTTTGGAGTCTCTCCGCAAGGGCTCATAGTGAACACCTGCATGCTTTATGCTGACCCCAAGCGTTGGGTAAGTGAAAAGTCTCTTGATTATTTGGTACCGCAGCTTTATTGGAGCATGGATAGAGGCGATGCCGCTGCTTTTCCGAAAGCTCTTGAAGAATGGAAAGAGCTTGCAGAGGAAATCCATCTATACATAGGCATAGCCGCCTATAAGCATGATCCCATATTCTACAGACGCAAAAAAGATTCCGGATTTAAAAATGTCGCGGAATTCAAGCGGCAGATAGATTTATTGCGTGCCACTCCATACACCGACGGGCACGTATGGTTCCGTGCCCGCGATATTTTAGAGAGAGAAGAATTGCGTAATTATATAGTGTCGCAAATCTATAAGTAAGGACAAGGCCTACACTCCGCCAAAGGCGGCATAGCCTCCATCCACAGGTATAATTGTTCCGGTTACAAAACTTGATATGTCGCTAAGCAGATAGAGCATAGCGCCCACAAGGTCTTCGGGCTCGCCGAACTTATGCATAGGCGTATTGGCTATTATCTTTTTGCCGCGCGGCTTCAATTCACCCGTCTTTTCGTCTGTAAGCAGGAATCTGTTCTGATTTGTAAGGAAGAAACCGGGAGCTATGGCATTGCATCTTATTCCGAGCGGAGCAACGTGCACGCTATACCATTGAGTGAAATTGTTTATGGCCCCCTTGGCTGCAGAATAGGCGGGAATTTTGGTAAGAGGCCTTATTGAATTCATGCTCGAGATATTGAGCACATTGCCTCCCTTTCCATCTTTTACCATATCGCGCGTAAAAATCATCGTGGCGAGCACGGTTCCTTGGAAATTAAGGTCGAACACATCCTTGAATCCGCTTATATCCAAGCCGTAGAAGCTGTCGGAAAGAGGAGTGTCCGCAGTCATCTGTTCTGCGGCGCAGGTGGCTTTGGGAGAATTGCCTCCGGCGCAATTTATAAGTATGTCTATACGGCCGAGTTTTTTGTGAACCTCTTCATAGGCCTTCTCAAGAGCATCCTTGTCAAGCGCACTCGCAGAAATACCTATGCATTTTACACCGAATTCGCTTGCAATCTCCGCCGCTTGCGGGTCCTCCCCTGCCTTACGGGAAATCACCGCCAAATTAACGCCGGCAGATGCAAGTCCACGGGTAAGCGCGGCGCCTATAATGCCGAAGCCTCCCGTAATAACGCAATTGCGTCCTTTTAAATCGTCAAAAGAATATTTCATAATTATAATATTATAGCTTAAAAAGTTTCTTGATATGACGCTCGCAAATATTTTCTATAACCTCCCCGCCTATCACCTCGGAATGTTTTTTAAGAGCAGGATAGAACTCATCACCTAATTCCGCCGCGATTTTATAGCTCACATGTATGAGTTGGCGGAAAGATGGATTATAGAGAGGGTCTGACTGATTATGTCGCAAGGTGCGTGCATAGGTTTCGGAATCCCATTTCTCTACTTCTTCAGGAGAAGGAAGGGCCTTTACATCCACATCTATCACACTTGCATAGGGAATAGTGAGTTCGTCCATACGGGTAAGGGCATTTATATAGATGCGCTTGGCAAGCGCAAGTGCATTTGCATCTGCGAGTGCCAGACCGATATTTTCTTCCAACCAGGTGGTGCCGGCGGTCTTGATATGTATGCCCTTGTCATACTTGCGTATGAGTCTTCCCATAATGGGGTAGATGCTGAATTTGTCTGAGCCGGAATGAATGCTCAGCTTGAGATTCTCTTTCAGACCGAATTCCTTTATGGCATAATCGATTACAAGCAGGTCTTCTTCGAATTCCTTTTCGAACTGAGCCAAATCTCCACAGTATTCCACTCCTTTATTGAAGCGGCCTGTGAATTTTGGGGCGAAAGTCTGCATGGGCACGCCGTTTTTTGCAAGTGCGCTCAGAATGAAGAGTATTTCCAGCGGAGTCTGAGGCTCTGCAACCTCGTCCATAGACACCTCGGTAACAAAATTGTCTGCGCCTTTGGCAGCCTCGATATGACGGTATATGCGGCCGGCCTCCTGCGCTGCAAAAAGATAGCGTCCTGCGATAGCGCGAAGTTCTTCTTCGGATACCTTCAAAGGCTCTGCGAAGCCGGGTATGGAAAGATTGCCGAGATATTTGCGATTGGCTTCCACAAATTCATCTATATCTTTCGAGTCGGCCGGCTTGCCTATATAATCGGCCACGTCCAAGGTGAAAAAGTCGGAGCTGTCGATAAAACGGTCTACATTGCCGAGGTTTATATGGTCTGCATCCACAAAATACTGACCTGTGTAGCCAAGAGCCTTCACTGCAGCATCTGCCTCAAGGCGGGTGCTTCCGGGCTCAGTACCTACAATTTGATGTTCGCGGTTGCTCTTGTTCCAAACGGGAATAAAGTCCACGCCGAATTCCTTGCGTGCTTTCAGTAGGGCGCTGAGTTGCGCTTTGCCTTGATGGCCGAAGCGGTCTCCTACGCCGAAAGAATATTTCTGTATTTTCATGTTATTAAATATTTATGCGTTATATGTACCTGCAACGGTGTCTCCACCCTCACCGGTCCAGTTTGTATGAAAAAATTCTCCTCTTGCCCTATCGATGCGTTCATAGGTATGAGCGCCGAAATAGTCGCGCTGGGCTTGAAGGAGATTGGCGGGAAGCCTTTCAGAGCGATAGCCGTCGTAATATTCAAGCCCTGCGCTAAGGCATGGAACGGGAATCCCGTTCTTAATGGCCTCCGCCAAAACATTTCTCCAGCCTGATTGTGCGGCTGCAAGTTTCTCGGTAAAATAAGAATCGAGCAATATATTGGGGATATCCGGATTCTTGTCGAATGCCTCTTTTATCTTTCCTAAAAAGACACTGCGGATTATGCAGCCGCCCCTCCACATCAGGGCGATGCCGCCATAATTCAAATTCCATCCGTATTCTTCCGCTGCTGCACGCATAAGATTGAAGCCCTGTGCATAAGACACTACTTTTGCAGCGAAGAGAGCCTTCTCCATATCTTTAAGGAAAGCTTTGATGTCGCCTGTATATTTCTGCGGCTTGGGGCCTTTGAGAATCTTGCTTGCGGCCACTCTCTCTTTCTTTTGTGCGGATAAACTTCGGGCGAACACGCTCTCGGCAATGAGGGTGAGAGGAACTCCTGTATCAAGGGCGGCTATTGCCGTCCATTTGCCGGTACCTTTCTGGCCGGCTGTATCAAGAATATAATCCAGCACATAATTGCCATCCTCATCCTTCTTTGCAAGAATGTCGCGGGTTATCTCTATCAGATAGCTGTCGAGGTCGCCCTTGTTCCATTCGGCGAAAGTCTCGTGCATCTGTTCATTGCTCATCCCGAGCAGGTTTTTCATTATTGAATAGCATTCGCAGATGAGTTGGATGTCACCATACTCTATTCCGTTATGCACCATTTTCACAAAATGGCCGGCTCCGCCTTCACCCACCCAATCGCAGCAGGGAGTACCGTCCGACACTTTTGCACAAATGCTTTGAAATATTGGCTTCACATGAGGCCAGGCCTGTGGAGAGCCTCCAGGCATCATGCTGGGACCGTTCAAAGCGCCTTCTTCTCCTCCGGAAACACCGGTGCCGATATAAAGCAGCCCTTTGCTCTCTACATAGGCGGTGCGTCTTGTAGTATCGGGGAAATGTGTATTTCCTCCATCGATTATAATATCTCCTTTATCCAAGAGAGGAAGCAGGTTTTCTATGAAATCATCCACTGCTTTACCTGCTTTTATCATAAGGAACACTTTCCGGGGAGCCTTCAGACTGGAAACGAAATCTTCCAGACTGCTTGCACCGTAAATGTTTTTGCCCGCACCGCGCCCCGCTATGAAATTATCCACTTTTTCCTGCGTGCGATTGTAGACGCTTACTCGAAAGCCTTTGCTTTCCATATTGAGAACCAAATTCTCGCCCATGACGGCGAGGCCTATCAGGCCAATGTCGCTTTTTTCCATTATATCAGTCTTTAAATCTTTCTTTATATGCCCAAAGTCCAAGAGCCGGATTGGAAATGTAATAGAACTCTTCCCCATTTATATTATTCCATCCGTCTTTCAACGACTCCGGATTGTATTTTTCGATTAAATATGCAAGATCGCCCCAACGGTAGCCTACAGCTTCTATTTCTTCTTTCGAAACTTCAGGACCGGGAGCGTAAGTGATTGTAAATCTGCCCTCCGAGGAGCCGTGTATGAGGTGAGCCGGGGCGCTCAGATTATTTTTAAGTTCAGGGTCTTTTTCGGTGCTCTCCAAGGTGTGCGGCGTTCCCCTGTAGCCATATTTGCGTATTAGCGCATCTATGGTTTTATCCTCTCCGAATTCACATAAGGCAGGAGCCATGATTATAAGCTCTGCTCCGTCTGCGAGCGCCATGCGGGTGCGGTAGACCGCCTTGTTGCCTAACCAAGTGCTTTTGAATTCAGCAGGATCGAGCCACACAAGGCACTTTTTTATGGGCTTTTCCACCATTATGAAGTTGGTTTGCAAAGAGAGTTCCGCCGCTTTTTGGAAGCACTCGAAATCATCTCCAACAAAGAGCCCCCTGGTTACCATCTCCTCATTTTCTTTATCTCGAACAGTAAGTATATAGATTATTGGGAGTTCAGATGCAAAATGCTTGCTCGCATATTCAAATACATCCCTCACCGGACTATGAGTCCGTCCCATTATGCGCTCCATGCCATAGCAAGCGCCTATAAAATGGCTCTTGTTTATAAAGTCTGAACCACCTGTCCCTACAAAAATATTTTTGGTATGATTGGCCATGCCCACAACCTCATGGGGCACCACTTGACCTATAGAAAAGATTGCGTCAAATTCAGGATTGAGCAGCATACGGTTCAACTGAACCTTCATGGAATAATTGAGCTTGCCTTCGGATACCTGCTCTACATAGGATGCAGGTATTTCTCCTATAGTTTCCACCTCGTTGCGCCAGTCGTGTACACGGAATTTTTCCGCCGGAACATCCGGGAACATCTCTGCAATTTGCCCCGCAGTCATCGGGGTATGTGTGCCGAGTGCGGGAAGCACATCTGTAAGCCTCTCTTTATAATATTCCTCGACCATGCCGGTAATAGGACCGGCAAAGGAATTTAAACGGGTGAAGTCGGGCGGAATGGCGAGGACGCGCTTCTTTTTGCCGAGTTTGTCAAATACGCCGAAAAGGGCCTCTTTTACCTCTTGAGTAGAGAGCACATCTGTGACCGAACCTTTTGCGTAATAAAGCATTTTCTATCTCTTTACTCTTGCATTGCCTTTCCAAATGCTCCAAACCTGCTCTTCATCGGCAGGCTGAGTATAGTCGGTAAGCATTGTGGTTGCCAATGCGCCGGTGGCCCAGGCAAACTGTATCCACTTTTCGTTTTCCCAACCTTTTAAGATGGAATAGAGCAGACCTCCCACAAAACCATCGCCGCCGCCTATACGATCCAAAACGCGAATCGGACGGGGCTCTACCACCTGCCACTCGTTTCCTGTGAGAGTAATGGCTCCCCAAAGATGATCGTTTGCGCTCACCACTTCACGAAGAGTATTGGCAAATACCTGAACATTGGGATAAGCTTCCTTGACGGCAGTTATCATCTTCTTGAAACCATCTATTGTGGCGGTAATATCCTTTCCTCCTGCTTCAGGGCCTTTTATGCCGAGACATAATTGAAAATCTTCTTCATTGCCTATGAGTATGTCTGATAGAGAGCTGATTTCGGAAAAGATGGCTCTAAGCTCTTGCTCTCTGCCTGCCCAGAAAGAAGCCCGATAGTTAAGGTCGAAGCTGATTTTGGTACCATGTTTTTTGGCTGCACGGGCTATTTCTAAACAGAAGCGGCCGGTATCGGGGCTTAGGGCGGCAATGAGACCGCTCAGATGCACTATCTGTACGCCTTCCTGCCCGAATATGCGTTCAAGGTCGAAGTCTTTCACGTTTAGTGTTCTTCCCACCTCGCCCGCACGATCGTTCCACACACGGGGACCGCGTGAGCCATAACCGCTGTCGGCAATGTTTATCTGATGTCTATAGCCCCAAGGGCCGCCTTGCTCTACTTCCGGACCTTCGAAGTCCATTCCGCGAGCACGCAGATTGCTCTTGATGACAGCGGCAAAGGGACTGCCCTTAACAAAAGCAGTGAGTACTTTTACAGGGAGACCCAAATAGGAAGATACACTGGCTACATTAGTCTCGGCACTTGTAACATGCAAATGAAAGATATCACTGGCATGCACCGGCTGGCCGCTTTCGGGAGTAATGCGAAGTCCCATGCTTGTGGGGACAAGGAGAGCATACTTGCAATCCTGCTTCAAATTTATTTTCATATTGCGAATATAAAATTAATTTCCAATTAATGCAAACGTTTGCATTATTTTTTAAATACCTCTTTTCTCCTATAATGCCAGGGCTTTTAGAAGCCCTCTTTATAGAGCGTTTTACCTGCGACAGGCAGGTCGAAAGTCCTTTACTATTTTAAACCAATCCTGTGCAGAAGGCACATCATATTTGCTCCAGACCGCGCTGAAATAATAGTTGAGCTTTTCTCCGCTCTTGACAGGTTTAATCAGCAGGGAATGTCCCGCGGCCACTTTTGACTCAGCCGCATCCTGCATCACCACAGCCACTCCGATAAGACCGTCTTCCGGTCCTCCCGACAAGTCCGATGCACGCTCCCAAACGGCTATACGGTCGGGCTCTGTAAGGTCTTCAAGCACATCCTCTTCTTTATGACGGAAAATTCCGGCAGCTATGTCAAGGGTTTCCCCGGGGCCTGAAAAAGTATAGCAGTCTTCAACCTTGCAAAAACGCTTCCCCGCCTCCACGGTTAATTTCTTATCCAAAGCGATTGTATATCCGCATACTTCCCATTCGGGATAATGCAATACAAAAACCGCTTTCTTGGGTGAAGAGGAAAGAATTTCGTATGAGCGGTAATTGGTTGCAGGGAAGCGCAAGGTGTCCGAAAGAAATGGAGAAGAAGCTCCCGCCCCCAAACTTACGCTCACCTTGTAGCAATCTCTGCCGTTTCCGTAATCTTTATGGTAGGATGCATCTCCGCCCTTCTTATAGAGTTCATATCTGCCCTCCGCCACCAAGGTATCGCAATTTTTTGCCCAAAAATCTACACCAGGGGACGTAGGTATGCCTTCCAGAGCTTTTCCGTAGATGCGGAAGCAATAATAATCGTTTTCGAAGACAAAGTCATCCATCCTTTCGGGGACCGCGCGGGCATTTACCTTAGGGCTCGGCGCAGAGCAGGAGGCCAGGCCAAGAAAAGCCATAGCAAAAAAGGCCGAAGCCAAATAAACAAGCTTCTTCATCATTTGAATTATTTAAGATGTTTAAATTATTTCAATTCTTCTGTTTTCGCCCAATCCATATCGCCATAGTCATCATTCTCACCGCACATACCCCAAATGAAGGTGTAGTTGCTGGTGGCGCAGGCGGAATGTATGCTCCACTGCGGGCTTATGACGGCCTGTTCATTGTGCATCCAGATATGACGGGTCTCATCAGGCTCGCCCATGAAATGACATACCGCCCCATCGGAGGGAACCTCGAAATAGAAATATACTTCCATACGGCGGTCGTGAGTATGGGCAGGCATGGTGTTCCATGTGCTTCCTACGGCAAGTTCTGTCATGCCCATCTGAAGCTGGCAGCAAGGCACCACCTCTTTTACGAGCAGACGGTTGATGG
>FZPS01000063.1_pt1075 | contig 12208 bp, 6 predicted proteins | sample 1817821 | NCBI WGS metagenome assembly FZPS01 (sample SAMEA104158645, study PRJEB21678) | metagenome | place: Germany | collected 2015-04-21 | reverse complement strand
ATGCAGAATATGTTCCTCTATCTGAGAAGAAAAGCTACTTTGAATCGCACGCGACAAAGCTGCAGCTTTAATAATCTGCGGACGAGCACCTATAATTGTTAGAATTTTCATCATTTAAATTTATATTGATAATCATTCTATTACATGAATTAATAGACTAAAAATTTTCACTGTGATATAATTATACTTAAAAGTCTTATATGATACAAAAATACATAATAATGGATATTTTTCTAAATCTTTTGACTAAGAAAAGCCGATAAGGTCCAAGCTTATAAAATGTGAAGGAGGGACCTAGTTGAAAAGGATTATTTTAACAGGTGGAGGGACTGCAGGTCATGTAACTCCTAACCTGGCATTGATTCCAAAGCTTCAAAAAGAAGGTTGGGATATCAGATATATAGGCAGCAAAAATGGAATTGAAAAAGAATTATTAGAAGATAAGATGATACCTTATTATGGGATTTCATCGGGAAAGCTTAGAAGATATAAGGATATCAAAAACTTAACAGACCCATTTAGAGTAATATCTGGCTTATTTGAGGCAGTAAATTTAATTTCTAAATTAAAACCTTCAATTATTTTTTCAAAAGGTGGTTATGTAACAGTTCCTGTTGTTATGGCAGGATGGCTTAAGAGGGTACCAGTTATCATACATGAATCAGATATAACTCCCGGTCTTGCTAATAAACTAGCTTTTCCTTTTGCAAAGCAAATATGTGCAAACTTTCCTGAAACTTTATCTTATATCCCAAAAGAAAAAGGGGTTCTTACAGGAACTCCCATTAGAGAGGAATTATATGAAGGAGATGAAAAAAAGGGGCGTAAAATTTGTAATTTTAATAATGATAAACCAGTTATTATGATGATGGGAGGCAGCCAGGGTTCTATTGTTTTAAATACCGTGCTTCGAAATATACTTCCGGTTTTATTAGAGCCTTTTAATGTGATACATATTTGTGGCAAAAATAATTTAAAGAATGATTTAGAAAACATAGAGGGATATAAACAATTTGAATATGTTGAAAAAGAATTGCCTCACTTATTTGCAGCTGCTGACCTTTTAATATCAAGGGCAGGAGCCAATTCTATAGCGGAAATTTTAAGTTTAAAAAAACCTAATATATTAATTCCCTTATCGGCGAGAGTAAGCAGAGGAGATCAAATTTTAAATGCACGCTCATTTTATAAACAGGGCTTTAGTCAAGTAATAGAAGAAGAAAGTCTGACAGAAGAAAGTTTGTTTGACACAATAATAGAAGTGTATAAAAACAAAGAAAAATATATTTCTAATATGATAAAAAGTTATAGCTCTAATGGTATAGAAAAAATAATGGAACTTATAAATATTTATGCTAAATGAGGATACCTATTTTAGGGTATCCTAAAATTTTTATTTTTTAGACTTTTTTAAATGTAAACTGATGATATTAAAACACCTATTTATTTTTTAAATCTATGATATAATGTTTGAACGTAGGATGATTTTAGAAAGAAAGGAAGAAATCCATTGAGAAAAACAAGTATATTTTTATGTATTTTAAGTATCATAACTTTAATTTTAGTAGCTTGTAGTACTAGCAATGAAAGCAGCAGTCCACAATTTAAGCTACCTAAAGAAGGAGAAGAAATAGTTGTAATAACAACAGATATGGGAGTAATCAAAATAAAGCTTTTTCCTGAATATGCCCCAAAGGCTGTAGAGAATTTTAAAACTCATGCAAAAAATGGTTATTATGATGGTCTAACATTTCACAGAATTATTAATGAGTTTATGATTCAAGGGGGAGATCCCAATGGTGATGGTAGCGGAGGAGAAAGTATCTGGGGAGTGCCTTTTGAGGATGAGTTTAGCACAGAGGTATTAAATTATAGGGGAGCCCTTTCTATGGCAAATAGCGGACCAAATACTAATGGTAGTCAATTTTTTATTGTTCAAAAAACTACTGTAGAAGAAGAAATATTAGAGCAATTAGAATTAGCAGGTTATCCTAAAGAAATAATAAATAGCTATAAAGAAAAAGGAGGAACACCTTGGCTTGATTTTTATCATACTGTTTTTGGACAAGTCTTTGAGGGAATGGATGTAGTCGATAAAATTGCAGCAGTAGAAGTAATTGAACCAGCAGAATACGGCATACCAAAAGATCCTGTAATCATTAGAAAGATTGAAATTGTTGAATATGAAAAATAACTATTAGTCTTTATATTTCTTGCATAAATTATTAATTAAAATTATACTTTATTATAATGATACTAATTATATAATTAATTTTTTAAGGCATACTTATAATATATTATAGTACCTTATAGGAATTTATAATTAATCAAGAGAATTTATCTTAGCAAAGGTAATTAATAAAATTAAGCTTTTAAAAGCGAAAGGAGAATAAGTATGGCAAAAGAATTAACATCTCAAGAATTTCAATCAGAAGTATTAGAAGCAACGGAATTAGTTTTAGTAGATTTTTTTGCAACTTGGTGTGGTCCTTGTAAGATGATGTCACCCATTATTGATCAATTAGCAGAAGAAATGAAAGGAAAAGCTAAAGTATATAAAGTAGATGTTGATCAGGCAAGAGATTTAGCAGCTAAATATAGAATAATGAGTGTTCCAACTTTAATTTTCTTTAAAAATGGAGAAGTAGTAGAGCAAATCCCCAATGCAGTAGGCAAAGATAAATTAATAGAAAAGATTAATGAATTGGCATAATTAAATAAGGCTAAAATTCATAAAAAGCTGAAAGTAACAAGGACTGGTTAAACCAGTCCTTTATTTGTCACAATATTACGGTTCTATTACAAAGTAAAAAACCCTTGCAAAGAAAATAATTCCATATTATAATAAACTCCGCAAGCATATTTTGTTGGTTTTCTAATATTACATGAAATATGGACAATATTACATTATTGTTACATATCTATTAATTTAGTTGACTGGCAAAATTTGCGATGCTATAATCATTTTTGTAGAATAGAGATTAGTATGATTTGCCAAATCTCTAAAAACAAAATTAAGGGAGGAAAAAAAATGAGAAGAAAGTTAGCTGCTTTATTAGCAGGAGCTATGGTTCTTACTTCTTTACCAATGGTATCTTTCGCGGCTTCTACTAACCGTGTATCAAGAGTACCAGTGATTGCTAAAGATCAAACAATTGAAGAAGTAGGCGGTTCTTTCTTAACAATCACAGAAAAAGATTATCTTCTTGAAGAAATCGAACCAGAAGGATACTTCAATTTAATACTTACCAATGGTGAGTGGACAAAAACAGGAGAATATGAACTTTCTAAAGATTATATTCTTATGTTTGACAGATTTGGAACTCTTATTTATGATGAATCAAAAGTTGGTTCATATGTATATGATGATGATGGAACAAGAGATGATGGAACAAGAAACAGAGCTAGTTTAGATGATGATATTAATGTAAACTTTGATAAAGTTGACGCGTTTGTAATGAAAAAGATTACAAATAATACAGTACAAGTACAAGTTTACAAAGATACAAGTGCAACAACTAAATTTGATTTTGCAATTCCATTAGATGCTGTAAAATGTACTGCAGAAGAAGATGTATTATTAACAGTTGATGATTATGACAGTGGCGTAAGCAGATCAGAAAAATTAACAATAGCTGTTTTTGCTAAAGACGCTACAAAATCAACAATTGAGTCTAAGAAATTTAGTCACGTTTTAGACTTAAACGAAATTAAAATCGAAGAATTACAAATTAATACACTTGAAAATGGTGAATTAAAATTAGAAATTCTTAACGATGACTTCGATTGGATTTGGAATCCTGGAGTAGACAGAGACGTTAAAGTTAGAGGAACAGGAATCTACACAAAAGACAACATCGAAGCTGTAATCAATGTTGACAAGTCAACTGACAGACTTCTTGTTCTTGATATTAATGGTCTTGTAGGTAGAAAAATCATCAATGATAAAATTGACCAAAGAGGATCAATTTACATTGAAGGCTTACAAATCAGAGCTGACCGTAATGCAGACTTTGGTGTAGTTGAAGTTGAAATTAACGGTGACTTTACTGGCGGATGTAATGTAACTAAAGAAGTATTAGAAGTTGGAGAATATGTAGATTACGGTGTTACTATTTCTTTCGATGAAGAAGATATGGTAGCAGGCTACGACCAACATACTTATAAAATTACACTTGAAGAAGATGTACCTGGATCTTGGTATTCTGAAAGAAGAACTTTAATTGAGTTCCCAGATTACGTAAGAGTAGCTAAAGTTGCTAACCCAGTTACAATCGTTGAAAAAGATTGTGACAATATCGCTGATAGAAGAGCAAACTACTCATATGTTGACGACCAAGACAACAAAGTTAAATCACCTTATGCATATGTAGATTATGATGATCATTGGATTGAATTCATGGATATCAGAGAAGCAGATCCAAACAACACTACTAAATTAGTATTTGAAGTTACTTTAGAAGTTAAAGCTGGAGCAACTGGAGATATCACAGCTAAATTCAGTGGTCCTGCATTATTAGGATATGAAGAAGAAGTAGTATTAGGTAAGATTATTACACCATTTACAGTAGATGTTGAAGCTGTAGAATTAAAAGCTGGTCTTAAAGTTCAAGACTTTGGTAAATTCTCTGTAACTGAATTAGATGCAGGAAGATTACCAAAAGGAACAAAATTATACTTCGAACTTGAAGATTACTTAGCTTGGGATACAAAACCTGAAGTTGAAGTTACAGGTGACATCGATGTAGATGTTAACATTTTAGAACAAAAAGGAGTCGAAACATATACAGAAAGTGTTGCAACTACTAGAGTAAAATACGAAGTATATGAAAGAGATGGAAACGATATTAAATTTAAAGATACAAAACTTACATGGTCTTCAGTATTAGATGATTATGCTGATGCAGATGGTAAGATTGATGCTGATAAATACTATATAAGAAAGAGAACTGAACATGAGCCATTAACAAAAACATACGAACATGCTTATGCAAAAGGACAAGGACGTATCCTTGTAGTAGAAGTTAAGAAAGCTTCTCGTAAAGAAGCTGCAACACTTACCTTCTCAGGCGGAAAACTTTTAGTTGACCGTACAATTCCTGAAGGAACATTTAACATGGCTGTTACTACTCTTGGTAGCAAATGGCATGGATGGGGCAGCTGGTATGATGATTTATATGTAGATATCACTACTCCAAACACCGAAGATATCGAACAAAGCAAGAACGCTAAGTATACTGCAACATTTACTCTTGATTCTGTTAACTACACAGTTGACGGAGTAACATTACAAGCAGACGTAGCTCCATATGCTAAAGACGGACGTATCATGGTTCCTGTAAGATACGTTTCACAAGGCTTAGGAGTTAGCGCTGACGACGTTCTTTATGCTAACAAAACAGTTACTATTATGAATGGTGATCGTATCGTTCAATTAGTACTTGGAAGCAACATTATGAGAGTTAATGGTGCTGAAATCATGATGGATACAGCAGCTGAAGCTAAAGATGGCAGAGTATTCGTTCCTATGGGATGGATTGCTAAAGGCTTAGGCGTACCTGTACAATGGGATAACAACACTAAGACAGCAACATTTAACTAAGATATAAGATACATTCATAAAAAACAGACCTCTTAGAGGTCTGTTTTTTTCTAAAAAATACAGATGATTTGGTAAATCTTTCATACTTTTATAAACAATAATCGTATATTTAAAAGTAATTAAAATATATAATCAAGGATTAATACGTAGGGGGGATTAAGTGAGAAGATACAAGAACTGGCTAGCTAAGGGACTTATATTAAGCCTTTTATTGTCTTCAAGGCTTTTTGCTCAACCCAGTGATACTATATCATTGGTGTTAAATGGCGAAAAGTATTCTTTGCAAACTCAACCAATAGTTAAATCTGGAACTAGTTTGGTAGGAATGAGAGAGCTTTTTGAAATTCTTGGTGCCAAGGTAGAATGGGATGCAAAAGAGCAAAAAATATCAGCAACAAAGGGAATAAATTATATTGAGTTAAAAGTTGGAAGTAAGATTGCATATAAAAATGGAGAGAAACTTGAACTTCCTCTTGCTCCTGAAGTAAAAGATGGAGTAACCTACATGCCCCTTAGATGGGTAGGAGAAGCTCTTGATACAGAAATACAATGGCTGGAAGAAGAAAATTCAATTTATATAACGACTCAAAAAGAGGAAAGTAAAATAGATAATAGTTATGAAAAAGACATATATATTCCTAGCATGTCTATAGAGCCTATCAAATATGAAAATGCAAAAGAATTAAGCCTAGAAGAGGTAAAGAAAAGGGCAGTTGGTGGAAATATGTCCTTGCGCTTACAAGAAGTAATGGTTGATCAGGCAAAATTAAGTGCGGATCTTGCATCAAGAACTCCAATGGTTTCAGATGGTTTTGGTGGTTATGTAGCAGTTGAAGACGAAGGAATAAATTCCTTAATAAGAAGAAGCACAGCAAATTTAGGTGCTGATGCAGCAAAAAAACAACAAGAATTATTAAAAGAATCAGTAGCCTTTCTAGCAGAGAACACCTATAATGAGATTGTTGACCTAGAAATGCAGTTAGCAATTACTCAGGCATCTGTTGAAATATCAAAGGAAAATCTTGATATAATAAGAAAAAAAGAAGAATTAGGTCTTGAAAGTAAACATAATCTTTCAATTGCAGAGAAAGAGCAACAGCAATTAGAAAATCAACTTGAAACATTAAGCTTGACTCTTGACTCGAAATATATAGAATTGAACAGTATTATAGGAGAAGTACCTAATAGTCGCTATATATTAGAAAGAGAAAGAGAATATCAGCCTCTTGAAGATATCAAACTAAGAAGTCATATAAGTAAAATGATATCTGAAGACTTTTATGTATGGTACAGTAAGAAAAATAAGGAGTTGAAAGATTTAGAACGTAGTGCCCATGGAACAAGTTGGGTACCTGGTGATAGTTACAAACTTAAAGATGATGAATATAAGAAAGCTGAGTTATCAGAAGAAGCAACTAAGAAGAACTTAGAAAAGTCGCTTGAATCCCGTTATAATCAGATATTACAGCTTGAAAAACAAATAGAAGCTCAAAAGCTTAATATAGAAAAAGCACGGGAATCATATGAGATATTAGTTCAGCAATATAAGCTTGGAATGATTATTCCCTTACAACTAAAGCAAGCAGAGCTGGGAATTTATAATGCCGAGTTAGAATTACAAAGATTGATTTCTCAGCATAATCAACTAAAACAGGCATTTTATAAACCATCATTGATGCCGGACTATGCCAACTAAAGTTGGTGCTAACTAAAGTTGGAGCCAACTGAAGTTGGAGCAACTAAGATTTAATTAAACTAATAGTATTATAAAATAAAAAGACTAGGGAGATATTTCCCTAGTCTTTTATAATTAGATTAATTAATGTTTTCGATGGATACTTCTACATTATCGAAGTTCTTTAGGATGTTTCCACTTGTATCAGTAATGGAATATGCAGGATTATCTAATCCGTTAAATGTTACTTCTAATCTATCTCCATCCCAATCTTCATCTCCATCGTTAATTACAATAACAATCTTAGTAGCATCGATTATTTGGATTTTTTCAATTGCTAATTTGCTTGAGCCTTTTCTAACGGTAAATCTGCTGATTAATAAATCATTTGCAGCTGAACCTTTTTCAAGAGTTACAGTAGTCACACCGTCTTCAACTGTTTCAGTTGTAACTAGGCTTAAGCCATCGCCAAATCCAAATTGTACTTCTTCACCAACTTCGAAAGTAATTTCAGTTTGGTTTTCGTAAACAGCACTTGCTACAGTTGCTTCAGGATTGTATTTATCATCAATAGTAAGACCTGGAGCTAATGTTAGAGCAGAACTGTAAATATTTTTAGTAGATACTGAATCTGCTAAGCTTAATCTTAAGCTGGATTCATCAAATTTACCGTTTTGATCTAATTTTTCTCTTACATATAGAGTTAATTTGTAATCATCATCTGAATCAGAATAGTCAACTCTATATACATTTAATTTAGAACCAGATGCTAATTCAACGATGAAGTCTCTTCTATCTAAGCTCTTTTCATCAATAGGATTATTTAATTCAAGTTCGATGATATTTTCTTCTATTACAGCAGCTGATACAACTACTGGAGCTTGTTCTTCAAGAGTCAATCTTCCTTCATCTAAAGTTAATAATTGAGCATACATTGCATTACCAGATAAGTCAGTTACTTTTTCAACTTGAATGAATTCAATTCTTTCGAAATCATCAATATCGTAAGTTGTGCCATTTAATTTCCATTCTGCAGGTAAAATAATTTCAACAGTTTTTTCGTCCCCTAATAAGGTAATTTGAGTATCTTCAGGGAAGCTGTAAAGAGCACCACTTGCAAAACGGAATTTGTAGTTATCAAGATTTGTTGCTTTATCTTCATCTACTTCTTCGCTAAATTTAATAAGAATTCTTTTGTTATCTCCTGAAATAATTCTACCCCAAGCTTCAATTGTAACTCTTTCTAAGTCTTCAATAGTAACTTCTTTAAGAGTAGGAAGAAGTTCATTTGCTAAAGGTGAAAGGTCAGTAACTTCGCTTATTTCAAGAGTATAATCACCAGCTGCAATACTTGAGAATGTAACTTTTATTTTATTTTTTACATCATCTTCAGCATATGCAATTGCTGTTGCAGTTTTTTCTTTTTCGTCCTTATCAATTAAAACATACTTTCCGTTAGTATTAACGTCTTCATTATATGTTACATAAAGAATGTTTTGGTTATTTTCATCTGTTTCAACGTCAATTACTTCAGGTCTTTCAAGGTCAACGTCAGGTGTAAAGTTTAATTCTATCTTCTTAGCAACATTACCTGAGAAGTCTTTAACGTTTTCAATAATAAGTGTAGCACCGTTTAATGGTACATAATTACCTTCAGCAAAAGTAATTTCATATACTAAGTCATTATCTTTGCTTTGAGTTACACTATCAGCATAACCTTTTTTGCTTCCTGATTTCCATGAAACATAAGATTTATCAAAGGCTTTAATTTCTTCGTTGAATTCAACTAAAACTTTAGTTTGACTTGCGCTAATAATTTCAGCTTCTGGTGCTTCTTCATCTTTTACTACAGTAAAGTCAATATCAATTGCTTTTAGATTGAATCCTGCTGCATCTTCTACATCACTAGTAATTGTAAGAACATGATCGCCATCTTCTAAAGGTGCTTTAAAGTTAATTGTAAATTCTGTTTTTGTGTTGTTAGCTTCAACAGAACCACGAACTAAGGATTCATCAATTCTATATGAGCTTAAAACATCAGCATTTTCAACTGGCTCGCTGTAGATAACAGTGATTGATTGATTTCCTTTAACCTTAACGTCCTTAACTTCTGGAAGTTCATTATCAAATACATTTACAACAATTTCAGTCTTAGCAATTTTCTTTCCTGTTGTATCTTTGATATCCTTGATAGTATATTTAGTATCAGTTGTTTGACGTAATGGACTATCTAATGTTACTAATACGGATTTTCCATCTTTAGATATTTTAAAGATGTCATTAGAAGCAAGACCTAAACGGCTGTTAGTTACAGTATCTTTATCTAATTCTCTAGAGAATTCGATAGTAAATTGTTTTAAGTTATGACCTACAACCTTAAGAACTTTTAGTTCATTGTATTCTCTTACAACCTTAATTGTCTTTTCTACTTTAATACCGTGTGAATCCACAGCAACAATTTTAATTAGGTTTTCACCCATGGATAAAGCAACATCAGCTGTAAATTTCTTATCATTAACTACAGCTTCTTTTCCATTAACAGTAACTGTTGCTTGGTTAGACATTGAACCTGAAACAGTGATTGTTTCATTTTCTGTAGTTGAATCTACTTTGTCCAATGCAATATCAAAAGAAACTAAACCTAATTGTTCTCCTAAAGTCTTGTCGCTGCCAACTGGCTTAGACATTAAAGTGTCATAAGTAAAATCAGCAATTTGAAGAAGTTGAATGTTTGTTCCTTCTACTTCTGATGGATAGTCAACTAATCCCTTGTCTTGAGCAAATGTTGGGATAGATGTCCAAGTAAAGTCAACATTTTCAACATATCCAAGACGTACTAACATGATTTTCATGTATTCACGGCCGGTAATAGGAGCCATTGGATTTAGATTTCCAAGGTGGTCACCTGCAATACCGATTTCAGGATGTGCTTTTAAGTACGCAGCCAACTTACGAATGAATTGACTATGATTTGAATTAATGTCTTTAAATGTAGCTTTGCCTTCCCATGCAAAATTGTTCATTTCATCATATTTACCCATTAACTTAAGTTGCATTACAAAGGCACGATATCTTGTCATTGTTTGAGTTCCGATAACACCGTTACCTTCACCGGTAATAATGCCAAGATTTGATAAAATATTTAACTTATCTGCATTTGATAAGCTCCCTGCAAAAGCCATATTAGTGGAAGATAGAACCACTGAAGCAACTAATGCAAAGGATAAGAGTTTCTTTTTAAGATTCTTCATTAAGCTTTCCTCCTTATTTACTATGCTAAAACATAGAATTATGTTGATGACTTATGTCTACCAACTATAAAACATTATAGGTGAAATGGTTAACATAATCAAGGGATTTCCCCTTGGCAAATTAATCATATATTTACAGAAAAGAGGGTGGTGATGACGGGAAAAGTCAAGGGGTAATTGCTTTAGGATAATATTAAAAGCAAAAATTGTATTGAAAAGAAAAGAATTATGTTGGCGACTTATGTCAATCAACTGTACAAAGCTATTGTAGCCAATTTCTATAGGCCTATCAATATAAAAAAACTGGCAAATTAAAAAAGAAAATAAAAGTAATTAAATAAACTATCATTATAGTTAATTGAAAAAGGAACAAGGGAATTTATATGGAAATACTTGCATATGCCTCCTTTTTGACATAAAATAATAATTAGATTAGAAGGATCATAAGGCAGTGCATACTATTGCAAGGAGGATTAATATGAAAATAATTAGAAGAGCAGTTATTTCATTAAGCTTAGTTTTTTGTCTTACGACTTCTGTTTTTGGACAAACATATATAGATGTACCAGAAGATCATTGGGCATATAAGGTGGTAGAAAAGGCAACAGAAAAGAAATGGATGACAGGTAATTTACAAAATGAATTTAAGCCCCAGGAAGATATTGATTACTTTTATTTTTCTGCTATAGCTGCAAAGATTGCAGGTTATAAAGATCCTTTAGAAAATCCTAATATATCTCAAGAAGAAAAGAAATATGCCGATGAAGCATATCAAAAATATCAAAGTGTTTTAAACCAATACAATAATAATTTTAAAAAATGGGATGAACAATATTATAAAAATTATAATGAAGAAATTGCATATCTACTTCATAAAGGAGTATTAAGAGTTGAAGATTTAAGTAAATTTATAATAAAGCAAGGAGATGGAACAGAACAAGTGTCTTCTCTTACTAGGGAGGATTTGGCTGTCTTTGTTGTAAGATTAATAGGTAAAGAAGAATACGTTATAAATAATTATTCCAAGACTAATTTTCTTGACGATTCTGTGATTAGTTCAACTGCAAAGCCTCACGTAGCTTATTTAAATGAAACAGGTATTTTCCAAGGCGGAGAAAATACCAAATTTGACCCTAAGGGCAAAGTATTTAAAGCAATGCTAGCAAAGGTTTTAGTTGAATCTGTTTTAGAGTCAGAAAGTCAACAAGGTTCAGTTGATGTTGATAAGGAAGTATATATACAAGGTAAGGTAGAGTATTTTAATAGTGGTTACTTTGGTATCAATTCAGGGAATAAAACATCTTATTATCCTGTAAAAGAAGATGCTAAATTTTATATTGGAAGCAAAGAAACTAATAAAGAAAGCATTAAAAAAGATGATACCGTATTAATTCAGCTTATAAAAGAAGGCAATAATGATTATATTTCAAAGATTACAAAGATAGAAGGGGCAAGCACTCCAACACAGGATTCATTTGATGAAGACAAAAACACACCAGCTACAAATGCCAATACCAGTTATTTACAAGAAAATCTTAATATTTCACCTAGAAAAGTTGAAGGAGTAGTTAAAGCAGTAAAAGATTCTGGCATAGAAGTAATAGTTAAGTATGTAAATCATAAAGGAGAAATTAGTGAAGAAATAGAAAGCTATATTGTTAGTAGTAACTCAGTAATCAC
>FZPS01000010.1_pt160 | contig 12212 bp, 9 predicted proteins | sample 1817821 | NCBI WGS metagenome assembly FZPS01 (sample SAMEA104158645, study PRJEB21678) | metagenome | place: Germany | collected 2015-04-21 | reverse complement strand
GGGGCTCGAACCCACGACCTACTGCTTAGAAGGCAGTTGCTCTATCCAACTGAGCTACCGGACCAGTGTTTGTAACAAATATACTATGGCGCAAAAACGCGCTTTTTCAAGTGCGCGGCGGCAAAAGGTCACTGCAGCGCAGTACCATATGTGGCGCCCCTATAGGGCGCCGGAAAGACCACTTGACTGTAATGCCCCTTTCAGGCGAAGACGACTTGGTGTGTCTTAGTGTCCAAATTCCTGTCAGGCACCCTTTTTGGATGGGTTCTAAATTAACGCAATAGGCAGCCGGCCTGTCAGCGCCAGTCGCGGATTCTTTTTTCAAGCAGGGATATTCTTTGCTGCGGGGTATTATTGGCGATGGCGATCTCCAGCGCCTTGCGTGAACCAATCAGGATAAGCAGCTTCTTGGCTCGGGTCATGCCGGTGTAAAGCAGGTTTCTTTGCAGCATGACGTAATGTTGCGTAAGCACTGGCATGACCACCACCGGGAACTCGCTGCCCTGCGATTTGTGCACCGTGCTGGCGTAGGCCAGAAAAAGCTGCTCGGCCTCGTGGTTTTGATACTCTACCTCGGCATGCTCGTAGAGCACCGAAAAGCTCTCGCTACCCATGCGGCTAATGCGCCCCATCTCGCCGTTGAACACCGATTTATCATAGTTATTGGCGGTCTGCATTACCTTGTCGCCAAGGCGAAACAAGTGATTGCCCAGCCTCAGCTCGGGCTTCTCGGCGGGATCGGGCGGATTAAGCTTCTCCTGCAACAGCGTGTTCAAGGCTAGAACCCCGGCGGCTCCCTTGCGCATGGGCGAAAGCACCTGCATGTCGCGCATGGCGTCGTAGCCAAAGCTACGTGGAATACGTTCACTCAGCAATAGGCAGATCAGTTCGGCCACCTTCTGAGGATCGTCCTGCTCGATCCAGTAAAAGTCGCCGAGCAAGTCTCCTGCCGGGCTGCGCAGGTCCAGGCTTTGGCCGCGATTCACGGCGTGCGCATTCAAAATGATGCGGCTGCCCTGCTTCTGACGGTAGATTTCCGTAAGGAAAGTCACCGGTATGCGCCCGCAATTGATCAGGTCTTTGAGCACGCTGCCTGGCCCCACCGAGGGCAGCTGATCCTTGTCGCCGACCAGCACCAGCCTGGTGCCCGGGCGCAAAGCCCGGAACAGACTACAGGCCAGGTTCACGTCAAGCATGGAGACCTCGTCGACAATGAGCAGCTGACAGTCCAGCTTGTTTTCCTCGCCGTAGTAGAAAGCCCGTTTTGCCGGCTCCCACTTCAGCAGCCTATGTATGGTTGTGGCTTCGGTATTGCTTGCCTCGCTCATGCGCTTGGCGGCTCTGCCGGTGGGCGCGGCCAGGCTGGTTTTCAGACCCAACAGCCTAGCGGCCTGCACCAGACTGGAGACCACCGTGGTTTTGCCTACGCCTGGCCCGCCGGTAATGATCGAGCAACCGTAGTACAAGGCCCAATGCAAGGCCTGCTGTTGCTCGCGGTTCAGGCGTATATTTTGCAGCGACATGCGCTCCCAGGGCACCTGCAACTGTGGCAGCGGTGCAGCCAGCAAGAGGCGCAGAGACTCGGACAGCTCTTCTTCGGCCTGCAAAAGCCGTCGCAGATAGATAAAGGGCGAGAGCAGGTTCGGGTCTGGCACATTTAGCTCTGTCAGCTTATTTTCATCCAGAGCGGTCTGCAATCCCTTGGCCACTGCCTCGTCGGGGGCGCGCAGCACTCGGGCGGCCTCCTTCAGCAAGAGAGCGCGCGGGTAGCAGACATTTCCGCGCGCCGCCAGCTCTCCCAGGGTATACACCACTCCGGCGCTCAGGCGTAGCGGGCTTTCTTTTTCTATGCCCATTTCGCCGGCGATGCGGTCGGCGCTCAGAAAGCCTATGCCGTCTATGTCCGAGGCCAGTCTATAGGGGTTTTGCTGCAGCACGGCGACGGCGGCATTTTCGCCATAGAAGCTAATAATTTTTCTGGCATATGCCGGGCTTATTCCCAGTCCTTGCAGGAAGATCATGTTCTGTCTTTGCTGGCTTTGCTCCTGCCAGGCCTGGCGTATGTCGGCGATGCGTTTTTCACCTATGCCGGGCACCTCGGCCAGGCGTGACGAATAATTGTCCAGTATCTTCAGGGTTTCAGCACCGAATGTTTTAACGATGCGCTTGGCATAGACCTTGCCAATGCCTGGCAGTACTCCCGATGCCAGATAGCGCATAATACCCTGTTCGCTAGTAGGCAGCACTGCCTGGCAGCTCTGCACCTGGAACTGCCTGCCATGCTCGGGGTGCAGCTCCCAGCGTCCCTGCGCTTCGACCTCTTGGCCCTCCTGCAGACCGCCCAATATGCCGGTCATGGTAAACTGCGGCGGTGAGGAGCCTAGGCCGCGCATCCTGAGCACGGCGTAGGAGTTTTGCTCGTTGGCATAGACTACGCGCAAGACCTCGCCTCTGACCTGCGCATCGATGGGCAGGCTGCCTGGACGCTCATGAAGCTCCAGGGCCTCGTCGTCATCAGCCAGGAAAAAGTCATTGTAGTAGTCAGCTTCACTCATGAGTTTGTTCTGGGCAGGGCCAAAAAATTGTCACAGACTAGCGGACACTGACGCTGTACACCAGTCAGCATCCGGCTTAATATAGTCGCCTGGCAAAACTTGGGCAGAAAACAAGCCCGAATTCCCAAAGAATAGGCGTATTTTGACCCTGTCCAAAAAGCTCTTGAACCACAAAGGCACACGAAGGCGGAGGACATAAAGGGACACAAAGAGACACGAAGGGCTTATGTGGCGCCTGCATCGCCGCATAAGCCGCTTGCCCGTTTTGATTGGTGGGAAAAAGGGAGCCGGACAAAACGGAAAATCGATAAAATTGTATAAAAACGCAGGTTTTGGGGCGAAATATATTATTGTCCTGCCTTATTGGAACCCTGCTCACCCTTCGAGTTCTTGTTGCTGTCATTCGCCTTGGTTTTTGAGGCTGGCTTTTTAAGGGTGGGAAAGGCGCTTGGTGTCGTTTTTTTCTTGTCAGCACCGGCCAGGGAGAGTTTTTTGTCGCCGTCGGAATCTGCTCGCAGGCTAATGCTGCCGGTCTTGTTTTGAGCAGTTATACTTGCGGAGTTCTTGCTTTCCCTCGCTGTAGCCGCAGGCGCCGGCGCCGGGGTCTTTTTAACAAAGAGCGCCAGTGCTTGGCGCAGCCTGTAAAAGAGCACTATCAAGGCTACGCTGATCAGAAAGAGAGCCGCCCAGGAAAGATTGGAACGCCAGCCCTCGCAACGCAAACCCATCAGCAAAGCATAGAACCAGAGCAGAACCACGGCGTGTATCTCGATGAGCTGCAGCTTTTTTTTGCCGGCGCCAGCGTCGATTTCAGACTTGCGCTGCTCTAGCAAGCGCCGCTCGAAGGCAGTCTGTGCCTCCCGCAGTCTCTTATCAGCCTCTTGGGTAAGCCGCTGTTCCTGCTCGCTAAACTGCGCGCGCAGCTGTTCGAGTTCCTTCTCGTCGCTCAAAGTGAGCACCTTCAGGCCGCCGGCCTCAGCCTCGGAAATCAGCTTTTTGATTTCATCCCGGCGCTCCGTCAGGGCTTTTTCTTTTTTTTCCAAATCCTCGCGCTCTGCCTGCAATTTGGCCTTGGCGCTCTCGCTCTCGCTGCGCAGCCGCTCATCAAACTCGAGTCGTTTTTTTTCCAGCTCGGCGCTCTGCTCGTCACTTTTTTGCTTGGCCTCAGCCAGGTTTTTTTCAGCCTGCTCCTGCAATTGTTGGGCTTTTTGCTCGGCTTCGGCTAACATTTCCTTGACTTTAGCCCTAGTTTCCTCGGCTGCCTGCCGCGCCTTTTCAATCAGTAGCTTTTGCGCCTCCTCCCGTTTTGCCTCCAATTCCTTTGCCAGTAGTTTTTCACCTTCGTCGCGTTTTTTTTGTATTTCTTGTTCGAGGCGCCCGGCGATATTTTTTTTAGTTTCGGCCAGTTGTTCATCCAGCTTGGCCTGCTCGGCTTTCCGCAGCTCGGCAAGCTCTTGTTGCAGTTCGAGCTGGGCATTTTGTTTCAGCTCGGCTGCCTCTTTTTCCGCCTGGCTCAATATCTGCCGGCTTTCTTTTTCGGCTTTCAGCCTGGCGGCCTCGAGCGTCAGCTCCATCTCCTTCTCGGCCTGTCTTCTTGCCGTCTCCACCATGCGTTCCATTTCCTGGGCAAACCCAGCTCCGCCCGGATAAAAACTGCCGGCATGCGCGGTTTCGCCGGGCAGGTTGGGATTGACGGCCTGCTGTGCGGCGGCAACCCGCAGTCCGGACTCCACCGGCGCTCCCGGCGTAACTGCGCTGGCGGTCTTCAAGGCGGCGGCGCCTGGCCCTTGGGCGGCGGGCTGCGCCGGGCGAGCCACGCGCAGAGTACGGGGCACAGTGGGTCTAACTGTCTCGCCCGACTCCAGCTGCATTTCCCGTTTGCATTTCGGACAGGGCATAGAGGGCACGGCGGCATCCAGGCTAAGATGCACGCCGCATGATTGACAGGTATAGTTGGCAGGCATATGGCTTCCTCGTAATGTGTCTTCGTGTGCCTTAGTGTGCCTTAGTGGGCAAAAACTCGTCCGGCTGTTTTTTTCTCGGGAACAGTCAGGCTTTTTCCAGATTAAAGCTAGCTTTAAGGCCATTCATCTCGACCTCGTGCCGGCAGGGTTTTTGGCTAGGTTTAAGACTCAGTGCCAGGGTTTCCGCGGCAATGTATTCACCTTGAGTTTTCACGGCCTCCTGCACTTCCTCCGGGCCATAGAACTCTATGTGTATGCGGTCGCTCACCTCGAACTGCAGTTCTTTGCGTAGTCCTTGCAGCTTGCTCACCAGCTCGCGAGCCCAGCCCTCGCTAATCAGCGCCTCATCCAGGCGGGTATCCAGAGCGACAGTGATGTCATCCTCATTGGCCACGGTCAGCCCTTCGCGCTCCTGGCGCTGCACCAGGATATCATCCAGGCTTAGGCTCAGGCTTTCGCCGTCGCTCAGCTCAAGCATCAGCTCCTCGCCGTTTAACAGCGCTGAGACCTGCGTGCCGGACAAGGCGCTAATCAAGGCGCCCAGCTCCTTCAGCCTGCGCCCATATTTCGGCCCCAGCTTTTTAAGATTAGGCAGCGCGCTCAGCCGCACCAGCTCCTGCTCGTCAGCCTGCAAAAGCAGCTCTTTGACATTAAGCTCCTCGGCAATGATCTCCGACATGCTCTCCAAATCTCGGCGCACCGCGGCGTCCGCAGAGACCAGGAGCACGCGCGCCAGGGGCTGGCGTATCTTCAACCCGGTCTGCGAACGCAGATAACGCCCCAGCGAGACCGCGCGCATAGTGCGGGACATGCAGAGGTTAAGCTCCTGGTCACAGTCCTGCGCACTGGCCTCGGGGTAGTCGCAGAGATGCACCGACTCTGGCATCTGCTCGGAGCGCAGGTTGCGATAGATATTCTCAGTGATAAAGGGTATGAACGGGCATGCCAGCTTGCAGAAGCTGAGCAGCACGTGATACAGGGTCTGGTAGGCCTCGTCCTTGTCGCTGTCGTTGCTGCTCTTCCAGAAACGGCGGCGGCTGCGGCGTATGTACCAATTGGTCAGGTCTTCGATGAAGGCAGTGAAGCGGGTGGCTCCCTTTTGCAAGTCGTAGCTGTCCATTGCCTGGCGCATATCAATGGTAATGGAGGCCAGCCGAGATAGTATCCAGCGATCCAGCACATGGGCGGGCTGTTGCGGGGCGGTACGCAGGGCGTCGGCGGGCCGCCACTGGTCCAGGCGGGCATAAGTCACCAGGAAGCTGTATGCATTCCACAACGGCAACAAGACGCTGCGCATGACCTCGCGCACGGCGCTCTCACTAAAGCGCAGGTCCTCGGCGCGCACCACGGGGGAGCCTAGCAGGCAGAGGCGCAGCGCGTCGGCGCCGTAGCTATTGATCACCTGCATAGGGTCGGGGTAGTTTTGCAGACGCTTCGACATCTTGCGGCCATCCTCGGCCAGCACCAGGCCGTTGACGACGACATTGGTAAAGGCCGGCTGATCAAAAAGCGCGGTGGAGATCACGATAAGAGTATAGAACCAGCCCCGGGTCTGGTCCAGGCCTTCGGCAATAAACTCCGCCGGGAAGGCCTTTTCCACCTTCTCTTTATTGGCAAAGGGGTAGTGATGCTGTGCATAAGGCATGGAGCCGCTCTCGAACCAGCAGTCAAGCACCTCGGGCGTGCGGCGGTAGAGCTTGCCATCGCGCCGGATCTCGATGCGGTCGATGAACTGCTTATGCAGATCGCTTACCTTGCAGCCGGAAAGCTCTTCAAGCTCGGCCACCGAACCCACGCAGATAATGTCGTTTTCGTCTTCGACATTGATCCACAGCGGTATGCATGAGCCCCAGAAGCGGTTGCGGCTGATATTCCAGTCCTTGGCCTCCGCCAGCCAGTTGGCAAAGCGTTTTTCACCGACGTATTCGGGCATCCATTTGATTTGGCTGTTGCTTTTCAGCAGCCGCTCGTGCATATCCTCGACCCGCACATACCAGGCCTCGATGGCGCGATAGATAAGCGGTGTGTCAGTGCGTTCGCAGAAGGGATAGCTATGCACAATAGTGGAATGATGTACGAGTTTGCCCTGCGCCTTCAGCAGCCGGATGATCTCCTTGTCGGCGTCTTTGCAGAGCTGTCCGGCGAAGTCGGGCACCTCGTCGGTGAAGTTGCCGTCCTCGTCCAAGGGGTCTACCAGTTCGATGTCATTGGCTCGGCACACCCTGTAGTCATCCTCGCCATATGCCGGCGCCATATGCACTATGCCGCTGCCGTCGGCGGTGCTGACAAAATCATCAGCCAGCACGCGGAAGGCGTTGGGCCGTTGTTTGGCGAAGTAATCGAAGATAGGCTCATATTTCAGGCCTACCAGCTCGCTGCCCTTGAATTCGGCCAGCAGCTCGTATTGGCTTTCCTCTTTGTAATAGGCCTCCAGCCTGGCTTTGGCCAGCAGATAGGCCGCCTGGCTGTCAGCATCTCGCACCAGACAATAGTCGATGTCAGGGCCGACGCAGACTGCCAGGTTGCTGGGCAGCGTCCAGGGCGTAGTGGTCCAAATCAGCAGATAACACTGGATTTCATCGGGCAGTTCCAGCCCAGGCGGCAAGCTGAGCATTTTTATGCGGATGCTCAGCGATGGGTCCTGCACATCCTGATAGTTGCTATTGGCCTCGAAATTCGAGAGCGGCGTATTGAGCTTCCAGCTGTAGGGCATAATTCTGTGCGCCTTGTAGATACGCCCTTGTTTCCACAGCTGTTGGAAGACCCACCAGATGCTTTCCATGAAAGTCGGGTCCATGGTCTTGTAGCCGTTTTCGAAGTCCACCCAGCGCCCTAGGCGTTTCACCGTGGTCTCCCATTCCTTGACATAGGTCAAGACCATGCTGCGGCACTGCTCGTTGAAGCGTTCTATGCCGCAGGCCTTGATGGCCGGCGCGCCGGCCAGACCCAGGGCGGACTGCGCCAGGCTCTCGATGGGTAGGCCATGACAATCCCAGCCAAAAGTGCGCTCGACATAGCGTCCGCGCATGGTCTGATAGCGCGGCACCACGTCCTTGATGGTGCCGGCCAGCAGATGCCCATAGTGCGGCAGGCCGGTGGCAAAGGGGGGGCCGTCATAAAAAACATAAGCCTTGCCCTCGCGGCGACGCTCCATTGACTTGACGAAGATATCCTCTTTTTCCCAGAAGTCCAGGACCTGCTGCTCCAGTTGCGCTAACGAAGCGGAGCCTTCCACTGCCTCAAACATAGAATTTTCTTTCTTTGACATGTTTTTATATTATTCTTTCCAATAGTCTATGCGATTGAAGGGGATGCGCAGTTTTTCATTTTTCCCCTCTCTGCCGCTAAGCTCGACCAAAAGCAGACTGTCCTGCACCTCGAGGATTTGCTGCACGACGATATCATTTCCGCCGAAGCCCACCTTCCAGGGTCCGGCCTTCTGGCCGCTTTCGTCGCGCGCGATGTCCTCGAAGTAGCTTTTATTAAAGCTGGGCTGCTGTTTGTCTTCGCTGCTTTGGCCCTCTTCTTTTTTTTCACGCAGGCCTTGGATTTCCAGCACACGTTGTTTTTCCTCCTCCGCCAGCTCTTTTTGTCTTTTTTCCTCTTCGAGCTTTCTGCGCCGGCTTCCTTCGCCATGCAGTTCCATGCAGAACATGATAATGAAGGGATAAATCAGCGGGAACATGGCTCCAAGCACAAAATGCAGCGGGCCAGAGTGCCTGCGGCTGATGGCAATCGAGGCCGCCCAGCAGCCCGAGCCGATTAGCAGCGTGCTGAACAAAACGATAAACAAGGCCTTGTCAAACTCGAAAACGACATTTTCGGCCAGCAGCTTGTCCAGGCAAAAATGGGCAAAGTCCATGAATTTGCCGGCAAACCAGACTAGGAACTGCCAAACCGCCCTAATCCAACCTTCTTTATTAATCATATATGTACTCCTTGCACATAAAACAAAATTGGACACCAAGGCACACTAAGGCAGAGCATTTTTTTAGCCATGCTGCTAGGCTTTGAGCGCCTTTCACTCTTGGCTGGCCTCGGCCATACTCCATTTATCTTCGACGAACATGAATCCCATGTATACCAGGAAGATAATGCTAAAGACATTTTCGAAGCTGCTCAAGGCCGGCAGGAAGATGCTATATAGCGCTGCGGCCAAAAAGGGTGGGATGCAGCAGTGGGTCACTGCCGCGAGAAACTCCGACAAGGTGCCAGGCCGTCTGCTAAGACGCATCAAGATAACAAAAAAGAAAACAAAGAAGGCGATGCCGGCCAGCATTGACAGCGAGTATGACAGAGCCAAGGCAGGCAGCAGGGCAAAGCTAAGCAGCTGCACATAGTTTAGCAGGCCATCCGCAGTAAAGACCGGCGGGCTTGTGCCCGCCCAGCTGGTTTTGCTCAAGGCCTCGATGAGCCGTGGCGTGAGCAGCGGCACGGTCTGTACTTGTCGCTCGCCGCCGCGCCGCCGCGCCCAGAAATCGATGCCGTCGGCGCTCACGATAACGCCGGTTTTCCCCGGTTTTTGTGTCAACTGCCGGCGCAACTCCTCGCTGTCCTTATCCTGGGGCAAGACATCGACCCGTAGGCGGGGCAGGCGCTTTGAGACCGGCGCTTCCAGCTCGCGGCTCCATTCGATCTTGCTGCCCACAAAGCTGATTTCGCCGAGTTCAGCGCTGAGGAAGCCGGCGATCTCGCGCAGGTCGGAGCTGAGCTGTGGCAGAGTAGACACTGCCTTCACGCTGGCTCCTACAACTGCGATTAGCAGCAACATGAAGATACCGCGCCAGTACTTGGCGCCGCGCCGAGCAAGATGGTTGCCATAGCGCGGATGGATGAAAAGCGTGATGAGCAGATGCCAGTATGAGATCTCGGGCAGGGGGCCGCCGTCAGCCTGGGTCTCGGATTGTTCGGTCTGAGAATTCATTATGTGATATTACAAATAACCTGGTGCTTAAGCCTTTATTATTGGGCGGGGGGCTGTTTTTGCAGCAGGGCTTGTTCGCGCCGGGCCAGATTTCGCATGGTGTTGACGGCGGCTTTTTGTTCATCCTTGCTGAGATGCTCGTAGAAAAGCTTGCCGTCCAGGTGGTCTATCTCATGCTGCAGGCAGCGTGCCAATAGCCCGCCGCATTCAACCTGGAACTGCTCGCCGTCCAAATCGGCGGCCTTCAGCAAAACACGGGCGGGACGACTGACTTGCCCGGAAACCCCAGGCAGGCTAAGACAGCCCTCCTCGGCACTGGCACAGTCCTCTGAGCAGGAAAGTATCTCCGGATTGATCAAAGCCAAGGGCATGCGCGGATTAAGCAGTATCTCGCCGGGCGACAGCTCGGCAGTGCTCCTGCGCTCAAAGTAGGTGTCAATGGTGATCAAGCGCACATTGACCCCGACCTGAGGCGCAGCCAGCCCTACCCCGACCACGTCGTTCTCACGCATGGTGATGATCATGCGCCGAGCCAGCTGACGCAGCTCCTCGCTCACCGTCTTAATCGGCAAGGAGACCCGCTGCAAGGCCGGATGGCCGTGACAGACCACACGCAAACGACGCAAAGGCATAATCTTTTCTTTGAAGCCCAACATATTGGTCCCTAAACTGAAAAACTGCAAAAGTAAACCTTTTAACGTATTGCCTTAATCGAAAAAGGCAAATTGGCAGCGCGGCAGCAGCATTGAAACCGCCGTGTTTTTAGCCGCGAAGAGGAGAGACCTCAAGGCGGCGCAAAGAACCCTAAACGGCTGAAGAGCTGCCCGCCGGCTTCATCTTAGTGTGCTTTGGTGTATCTTGGTGGTTTGAATACTTGTTGGACGCGGCCTGATCTGGCATGTTTTACATGCTGCTGGATTATTATTCTTCCGTTTCGGCATTATATTTCTATTTTGTGAAGCCAAGAAAATCAATATGGAGTCAGCAATTGAAAAGCATACCCGGTGGTCTTTTGTTCAGTTTCGAGGGTCCTGACAAGGCCGGCAAGTCCACCCAGCTGCGGCTTTTGGCCGCCAGTCTGCGCCAATGCGGCTATCAGGTGCACGAGACCCGCGAGCCTGGCGGCACCAGGCTGGGCGAAGAGCTGCGCAGCCTGCTCTTGCAGTTCAAGCAAGAGGACATCTCCCCCGAGGCAGAGCTTTTGCTTTTCGGCGCCAGCAGAGCACAACTGATGCGACAGCTCATCCTGCCAGCCATGCGCCAGGGCGCCATAGTCCTCTGCGACCGCTTCATCGACTCGACCAGCGCATACCAGGGAGAGGCCCGAGGCCTGAGCCAGGAGTTTATCGAAGCCATGCACCAGTTTACCTTGCAAGGGAAAATGCCGGACCGCAGCTTTTTTCTGGACCTGGACGTGAAGCGCAGCTTCGCCAGGCTGCGCCAGCTGAAGCCCGAGCTGCTTGACGATGACCGCTTCGAGGCGGAAAACGAGGCTTTTCACCAGCGTGTGCGTGAAGGCTTCCTGAAACTGGCCGCCAAACAGCCCGGGCGCATCAAGACTTTTGACGCCAGCCTGCCAAAGTCGGAGCTGGCTGCCAGAATCCTGCAAGAGGTGCGCAATGTCATTGGCTGAGTTCCATTCCCGTTTTCCCAAGGCCTGTTATTTTCTCGAACAGGCCAAGACAAATGCCAGAGTGGGCCAGGCATACCTGCTGGTCGGCGACCAGCCGGAATTGCTCAACAGCTTCGCAAGTGCATGGGCGCAAACCGCCGCCTGCCTGCATAGCGATGAAAATGGCGCAGCCTGCCAAAAATGCCGGCCATGCCAACTCATGCAAAATCGCTCATACGCGGAATTTTATACGCTCGCACCACAGTCAAAATCGCGTATCATCACCATCGACGCTATGCGCGAGTTCGAGAACCTGCTAAGCCTCAGCAGCAGCGCCGATCGCCTGAAAATTGGACTCATCTCCGAGGCTGAATGCCTGGGGGCGGAGGCGCAAAACGCCTTTCTGAAAACCCTCGAAGAGCCGCCGCCGCGCACCATGCTGCTGCTTACCAGTACCAGGCCGCGACAACTGCTGCCAACCATACGCTCGAGATGCCAAACCCTCCTGCTGCTGAAAAACAAACAGGAATACCCTCTGGCCAAACAGTATGGCCTATTTGAAATATTGGCCAAAACCCGACGGCAGGCCGGAGTCAAAGTGGCGCAGCAAAGCGGCAGCGGCATACAGAATATATTGGAATCGCTGCGGCAAGAGGCGGAAAACAGCGTGGCGGCAAGCTGGGACCAACGCTGGGAAGACAGCGCCGAGGGCAATAAGGCGCTGCAAAAGAAACTCGAGGAGCAGCGAGCCATCAAGACAGAGTCGGAGTACGTCAGAATGCGCGAAGAGCTGCTCGACGCCATGCTCACCTGGTTCCAGCAACGCCTGTTGCGAGCCGCCGGCGTAAAGGATGAACTGCTGCCGCACCCGGAGTTCCTGGACCTGGACGTGAAAATAAAACCCGGCGAGCAAAGCATGCATATATGCGAGCAGGACCTGCTATGGATGGAAGAGCTGCTGCGAGCACTGAAGGCCAACGTGGACGAAGCCCTGGCACTAGAGGTGTTCCTACTCTCCGTATGCGAAAAAACCTGAAAACCAGGATTTTGGAAACTGAGATAGACTACGTCCAAAAAACCCTTGAACTACAAAGGCATACGAAGGGGGAGGACACTAAGGGACACGAAGAGACACGAAGGCACACTAAGGGCTTATG
>FZPS01000216.1_pt225 | contig 12214 bp, 10 predicted proteins | sample 1817821 | NCBI WGS metagenome assembly FZPS01 (sample SAMEA104158645, study PRJEB21678) | metagenome | place: Germany | collected 2015-04-21 | reverse complement strand
TCATAGAACCCATAGTTCTTCAGTTCAATAGGTTCAAAGAACTCACTCAAGTCCGTTATTGAAATCATATTATATACTATATTAAAATAGGATACAAAGATAGGCTTTTTCTTTGAATTAGGAATTAGGAGTTAGGAATTAGGAGTTAAGCTGACGCATAAACAAGCCAACAACTAAACAAATCAACGCATCAACAATTCCTAACTCCTAATTCCTAACTCAACATTATGCAAAAATTATTTTGCTGTCTTAAAAATTGGTTGTATTTTTGCAACTGACACTAGTGTCAAACAAGGATGTAAAATAATAGGATTTAATAGGATTATAATATGAAAGTATATAGGGTTGGAATGGATGTTGGATCTACTACGGCTAAGGTTGTGGTGATTGATGAGAGGGAGGATATTATCTTATCGAAATACCTAAGGCATTGTGCAAATATTCCTGAAACTATAGACGAGCTTATGAGGTTTGTTATGAAGGAATTGGGTGATGTAAAGATAAGGCTTTCTATTGCTGGTTCTGTAGGGATGGGGATTGCGGAAAGGTTCGGTTTCCCATTTGTGCAGGAGGTAAGTGCAATGGTGGAGGTGGTTAGAAGGAAGTTCGATGGGGTTTCAACAATAATAGATATAGGTGGTGAGGATTCGAAGATTGTCTACCTTAATGAAGATGGGAATATAGACCTTAGGATGAATGGTAACTGTGCTGGTGGTACGGGGTCGTTTATTGACCAGATGGCAACGATTATTGATGTGCCTGTGGAAGATTTGGATGCACTAGCTAGAAAGTCGAATAGGATTCATCCAATTGCTTCAAGATGTGGAGTGTTCTCCAAGACTGATATTCAAAACCTTATTAGTAAGAATGTGGATAGAACAGATATAGCTATTTCAGTCTTCCATGCGGTGGCGGTACAGACTGTGGTAACGCTTTCTCGTGGTAATAAGATTGAGCCTAAGATATTGTTCTGCGGTGGCCCTCTAATGTTTATTCCATCACTTCGAAAGGCATTCCACGACTATTTAAAGCTTGAAGAAGGAGATACTATAACTCCCGAAAATGCACATCTATTCCCTGCCTATGGTGCAGCTATGAATAAGGAATCAGGCAAGGCTATAAAGGTCTCTGAAGTTATTAAAGCATTTGAGGGAGAAGGACTTGAGGCAGTAAAGATTACTCAGAGACTAGACCCAATATTCTCTTCAGAAAAGGAGTATTCGGATTGGCTTAAGGAGAAGGCTAAGGACGATATTGAGGTTGTATCCTATAATGGTGGTGATATTTGGCTAGGGATTGACTCTGGTTCTACAACCACCAAGATTGTGGGTATTGACAGTGAAGAAAGAGTGGTATATAGCTTCTATTCACCCAATTATGGTGACCCAATCTCAACCACTAGGACTGGTCTTAAGGGCTTATTGGATATGGTAGATGGTGAGGATGTGGTGATTAATACTGGTTGTTCGACAGGATATGGTGAAGACCTAATTAAGGCTGCATTTAATCTAGAAGCTGGGATTATTGAGACCATTGGTCATTATTCTGCTGCAAAGAAGATATCCCCTGAGGTAAGCTTTGTACTCGATATTGGTGGACAGGATATGAAGGCAATGTTTATTGAAAACGGAGCCTTGAATAGGATGGAGATTAATGAGGCATGCTCTAGCGGTTGTGGATCTTTCTTAGAGACATTCGCAATCTCTCTAGGACAGGATATATCGGAGTTTGCTCAAGCTGCATGTAGGGCAGAAAGTCCTTGCGATTTGGGTACTAGATGCACTGTCTTTATGAACTCCAAGATTAAGCAAGTCCTTAGAGAAGGTGCTAGCATCGAAGATATATCGGCTGGTTTATCCTATTCGGTAGTCAAGAACTGCCTATATAAGGTCTTGAATGTAAAGAATGCTGATGAGCTAGGGGATAGTATTGTGCTTCAAGGTGGTACAATGAAGAATGACTCCGTGGTTAGAGCTTTTGAACTCCTTACAGATAGAAAGGTTTATAGAACCAATATCTCAGAGCTAATGGGTGCTTATGGAGCTGCAATCTATGCCAAAAACTCTGTGGAAGAAAGACGTAGAGGACTAAGAGATGTGCTTGCTACGGCGGAGTTTGAGACCAAGGAGATGGTATGTAGGGGATGTGAGAATAACTGCCTAATCTATAAGTATACATTCGCTAATGATAATGTGTTTTACTCGGGCAATAAATGTGAGAATATCTTTACCAATGCTGGTGAGGATAGGGTGAGAGGAAGGAATATATACCCAGAGAAATACGATTTGATTTTCGATAGAAAGGTCTCAGGAAATGGTCTTAGGATTGGTATTCCAAGGGTCTTGAATATCTTCGAGAATTATCCTTTTTGGCATGCTTTATTCGAAGAAGTAGGTATGGAAGTTGTGCTTTCAGACACCTCCTTATTCGGTGAGTATGAGAAGGGTGTGCATTCTGTAATGTCAGATAATATATGTTTTCCAGCCAAGCTAACCCATAGTCATATCTACGACCTTATTAATAAGGATGTGGATAGGATATTCTTCCCCTACGTTGTTTTTGAGCAGAAGGAAAACCCTAGCACGGTCAATACCTATAACTGCCCAATTGTTACAGGATATTCCGATGTAATCAAGGGTGCTATCAATCCCCAAATACCCATAGATTCACCAGTGTTTAGCTTCAAGGAAGAGAAGCTTCTAAGAAGGAATTGCACCAAGTATTTGCTAAGCTTAGGTGTTGAGAAAAGGTTGATTGGACCAGCTATTACTCAAGCTATTAAGGCACAGTCTCAATACGAAAACAAGATTAAACAAAGAGCAGAAGAGATATACTCCCAGTCAGGTGATGACCTATGTATATTGCTTGCAGGACGTCCATACCATACCGACCCATTAATACAGCATAAGCTATCCGAAATGATTGCAGATATGGGAGTGAATGTGATTTCTGAAGACATCCTAAGAGGAGATAAGACCATGGACTTTAGAGCAACCCACTACGTATCTCAATGGGCCTATATCAATAGGATATTAGGAGCTGCGGAATGGGTTGGAAGACAGGGAGATAATATACATTTCGTTCAGATGACCTCATTTGGATGTGGACCAGATGCCTTCCTATTGGATGAGGTAAAAGCCCTATTGAAGCTCTATGGAAAGAGCTTGACCATACTCAAGATTGATGATGTAAACAATATTGGTTCTCTTAAGCTTAGGGTGAGGTCGTTGATAGAAAGTTTGGACTATGATAGAGATGGTAGTAAGTTGAAAACCAATACAAGAAAGGAGTTTATTACCACCAAGGTCTTTACCAAAAAGGAGAGGAATAGGAAGATAATAGCACCTTATTTCACCGACTTTGCATCACCATTAATGAATGCCTTCTTTAAGAATACAGGCTACGATATCGAAATCCTACCCGAGAGCGATACACTTTCAGCAGGATACGGACTCAAATACGCTAATAATGAGGTATGTTATCCCGCAACATTGATAATTGGAGATATTATAAAAGCTCTCAAATCAGGCAAATACGACCTAAGTAATACTGCCGTAGCAATGACTCAAACAGGAGGACAATGCAGAGCATCCAACTATCTTCCAATGATTAAATCAGCCCTAGTAGAGGCAGGATTTGAAGAAGTCCCCGTTATCTCAGTAGCCCTAGGAGATGGGATGACCAACGAGCAGACAGGCTTCAAAATCAATTGGGTAAGACATATTAGACTAGCAGTATATTTCATCCTATTCGGTGATGTAATCTCAAAGTTCTACCATGCAGCCTTAGTAAGAGAGAAAGAAGAAGGAATGGCAGATAAGCTCAAAGACTACTACCTCGAATTGGGCAATATGGCCATAAGAGACTATAAGCCAAGAAAGCTCAAGTCCATCCTAAGAGATGCAGCCCGAGACTTCAACTCCATAATAGAAGACAAAGACCTGCCAAAAGTAGGAGTAGTAGGAGAGATATTCCTTAAGTTCAACTCCTTCTCACATAAGAGAATCCTAACCTGGCTAACAGATAGAAAATACGAGGTAATTCCTCCAATGTTATCAGACTTCTTCTTCCAAGCCTTTGTAAACATGAAGGTTAAACATAAGGAAGACACCCAGAAGAATCCAATACCAGAATGGGCAATGGATGCAGCCTATTCCATGGTAAGAAAGACCGTCAAAAGCTTCAATAAGATAGGATCAGAGTTTAGGTATTATATACCTTTCAACGATGTTTTCGACCTCTCAGAAGACGCCAAGGAAGTCATATCCCTATCAGCACAGTTTGGAGAAGGGTGGTTGCTACCAGGAGAGATAGTCAATTATGCCAAGAATGGAGTCAATAATGTGCTAAGTCTCCAACCCTTTGGTTGTATAGCCAACCACGTGGTATCGAGAGGAGTAGAGAAGAAGATAAAGGCCTTATATCCAAAGCTCAACCTATTATCCCTCGACTTCGACAGCGGAGTAAGTGATGTAAACGTAATCAATAGGCTTCATCTAATGACAGACAATATACAATAATGAAAACAACAGAAGAGATAATACTCGGAACAGCCAAAGAGCTATTCTTAGAAAACGGCTATAAGAACACCAATATGAGTGATATAGCCGCAAAGGCAGGTATCAATAGAACCACCCTTCACTACTATTACAACACCAAGGAGAAGATGTTTCAAGCCGTCTTCTCTCAAATCCTAGAGTTCTTTCTGCCTACCATAAAGAACATATTAAATACAGAAACAGATATATTCATTATTGCAGACAAGCTATTAGATGAATACTTTAAGTTATGGTTAGATAACCCAGGTCTTCCGAGTTTTGTAATAGGAGAGATAAATAGAGATAGTGAACACATATTTGAGACAGCCAAGAGTATTGGAATCTATGACTATACAGAGAGCTTAACAGAGCTTGTTCTAAAAGAGCAAGAGAAGGGTAGTATAAAACAAATGCCAATTGAGTTATTATTTATGAGTATAGTAAGTCAAGCCGTTTTTCCGTTTCTTGTCAGGAATATTTTTGAGGAAATAGGTTTTGGATGTTTTGATAACCCAACAGAGCTTCTAAAAGAATGGAAACAAACCATATCCACCCAACTCAGAAACCTATTAAATCCAAGCTTATAGGATGTTTATGCGTTGAGTTGTTTAGCTGTTGAGTTGTTGAGATGTTGAGCTGTTGAGCTGTTGAGCTGTTGATTTGTTGAGATGTTTAGTTGTTGATTTGTTGATTTGTTGATGCGTCAGCTAAGTCCTGAAGGGACGACATTATGGTAGCAAACGATTATACACCACCACACTCTCTCTTTTACTGCGTCAGCTTAATTCCTAACTCCTAATTCCTAACTCCTAATTCGAAGCGGATTCTTATCGCATAATAATTATTTATCATCGCATAATAATAAACTCTTATCGGAGAATAAAAAACTCTTATCGGAGATCAATAAATTGTTCTCGGAAGACAGTTTACTCTCATCGCATAATAATACAGCATAATGGTGTAATACTCCATTATTCAACCAAAATCATGATTTATCCATAAAAAGGTGTGGGGTTATGGGGTATGTGGGGTCTTTTCATATAGTTATATTTAGTATATATACATACATATACGTATATACACGTATATATATAATAGGAAACTACCCTACCATCCCCACATCCCCACACTTTCTGAGTTTTAAGTTTGAAGTTAGGAGTTAGGAATTACAGTATCAACACATCATCTCTATAAGGCTCGTTAAGGCATTAAACACATGATGTGGATGTATGTGTCAATCATTAGAATATACTGTCTCTATAGGCTTATAGCATTGAATTAGGAGTTTTGGGTTAGGAGTGTTGAATTAAGCTGACGCGTACTTAACTCCTAACTCCTAACTCCTAATTCTTAACTCCTAATTCAACATTCCTAATTCATAAACACATACTCAATGATGTTTGCTCCCATACGTAATGCTTTGAGTCTGACTTCTGGTGGGTCGTTATGGACTTCTTCGTCCTCCCAACCGTTGCCTAGGTCGGATTCATAGGAGAAGAAACATACTAGTCGTCCTTCCCAAAATAGTCCTAGTCCTTCGGGTGGTTTATTATCGTGTTCGTGTATCTTAGGGAGTCCGTTGGGAAAGCTGAACTTCTGATGATAGATAGGGTGTGAATTGGGTAGTTCGATAAAGTCTAATTCTGGGAATACCTTTTTCATCTCTGGCTCTATATACTGCCTAAGTCCATAGTTATCATCTATATGGAGAAACCCTCCTCCTATAAGGTATTTCCTAAGGTTTTGAGCTTCTTCTGGGCTGAGTATTATATTGCCGTGTCCTGTTATATGTGTAATGGGATAGAGATATATCTCTCTACTGCCTATGTCTATGGTTGCGTAGTTGGGGTCGAGATTGGTGTTGAGTTCCGAATTGGCAAAGACTATTAGATTGGTTAATGAGGTGGGGTTGGCATACCAATCGCCTCCTCCGCTATACTTCAATAGGGCAATGGTGTTTTTGGTTTGTGAGAATAGCATTATGGGCATTAGGAATGCTATTAGTAGTATAAGCTTTCTTATGGCCTTATTTATAGTCATTAGTCTTGTGTGTCATAGGTTGATGGAGTGTATGGTGGATAGGGAGTAGAGTGCTGCTGTTTCTGTTCTTAGCCTGCTTTCTCCGAGGTTGATTATTTCGAAACCTCTGTCTTGGGCTTGTTCTATTTCTTTGGCTGTGAAGTCTCCTTCGGGTCCTATCATTACTAGTACTGATTCTCCTTTATTATATATCTCTTTTATCTTATGTCTTTCTTGATTGGTATCGCAATAGCCTATTAGCTTCCGCTCTTCATTGGATTCATTGATTATCTCCTCAAAGGTTCTCAATGGATTAAGTTTTGGTTTATAGGCTTTTAGGGATTGTTTCATAGCTGCAATCAATACGTTGTCCATCCTTTCGTAGTTGAGCTTATCTCTTTCGGAATGTTCTGTAATCATTGGGCTAAGCTCTTCTATTCCTAGCTCAGTTGCCTTCTCTAGAAACCATTCTATTCTTGAGATATTCTTGGTTAGGGCAAATCCATAATGTATTCTTGGACTGGGCTTATTGTATTCTTTATGGGTTTCTACAACTCTAATCTTTGTGCGATTGGGGTTGGAGTCCAATATTTTAGCCCTGTATAGATTGCCTCTACCGTCCGTGATATATAGGGAGTCTTCCTCCTTGAGTCTTAGGACTCTTATGGCGTGCCTAGACTCGTCTTTGTTAAGGGTGGAGGTTTCATCTCTTTCTATATCTGGACTATAGAATAGTTGCATGGCTTTAGAGTGAGTAGATGAAGCCTAGCGAAAATGATAGGTTGAGGAGTGGGTCTGTTTCCATCTTATGCCTTATGATTTGGCTGGTTGGAGTTATAACTCCTGTGTCTTCGTCAATATGTATAGTATGTATTTCTTTCTTGCCATCGAACTTATAGCCCATAATATAGTCTGCACCAACCTGTGCCTTTAGTCTTATATTGGTTGTAAGCTCGTACATGTATGCAAAATAAGCACTTGCAGTTGGTAAGAACCTAGTTACATCATAAGGGTTTAGACCTTCTCCATCGTAGAAGATTGGCTCTTCTCCATCGAAATAGTCTCTTTCTCTAATCATCATATTCACTCCTGCATCTACTCCGAGTATGTAGTGGGAGCGTTTGGCTGTGATAAAGAAGTTGTAGGTAAGCATTATTGGTACATAATTATAGGAGTTATACTTGTCGAAAGTAACCATATTGAGCGCACCAACTGCCTCGTAGTCTATATTTACCCCTCTAAAATAGGTTAGACCAAGATGACCTCCTACTCCGTGGGCAGTGCTAACTGTATATCCTTTTTTTCTTCCTGTCTTATAAAGGTAGTCCATAGTAAACCCAAATCCCCATGGGTTGAGTTCGGCGTTATCTCCCAGCATCATTTTGCCGTGAGGATTGATTGAGAATAGATACTCAGGAGGATTAACCAAGTATTTGCCATCCCTCCAATCAAATGCCATTACGTTTATAGCAAGTATTGAAACCAATAAGAAAGTAAAGATTTTCTTCATAATTCTAATGTATTAATTAAGCGTGTATACTAATTACAAGGCTCAAAATTACAAATAAATCTGGAATGTACAAAGTTTTGTGCTATCTTTGCGAAATAAATTCATAGAACAAACATAGAAAAAGATAGAATTAAATATGGATAATATTGGAAATAGACTAATCGAAATGCTTGGTATTGAATACCCTATCATTGCTGGAGGGATGGTGTGGTGTAGTGGTTGGGAGCTGGCTGCGGCAGTTAGCAATAATGGAGGTTTGGGAGTGATTGGTGCAGGCTCAATGACCCCTGATGTGCTAGAAACCCACATAGAAAAGCTAAGACTAGCTACTCATAAACCGTTTGGAGTAAACATACCTCTGATGAATCAAAACTCATCATCACATATCGATATCTGTATAAAACATAAGGTGCCTGTGGTTATAACCTCTGCAGGTAATCCTGCCCTTTATACCAAGACCCTAAAGCAAAATGATATAAAGGTATTCCACCTTATAGCCAATAAGAAGTTTGCCCTCAAAGCTGAAGAATCTGGTGTGGATGCCGTTGTAGCAGAAGGTTTTGAGGCAGGTGGACATAATGGTAGAGAAGAGACTACCACCCTTGTTTTGGTCAATGATATAGTAAACACAGTCTCCATCCCCGTTATTGCAGCAGGAGGTATTGGTTCTGGCGCACAATGGTTAGCAATGGAAGCTCTTGGTGCAGAGGGTGTTCAGATAGGTTCTATGTTTGCAGCCTCCATGGAAAGTTCGGCACATAAGAACTTCAAACAAGCCATTATCAATGCCCAAGAAGGAGATACCAAACTATTCTTTAGAAAGCTCTCACCAACCAGACTTCTTAAGGGAGGATTCTACCAAAAAGTTGAAGAGGCAGAGAACAGAGGTGCTACCAGGGAAGAATTACTAGAGATAATTGATTCGGGACGTACCAAGCTGGGTATATTCGAGGGAGACCTTGAAGAGGGTGAATTGGAGATAGGTCAAATAGCTTCAAGTATCAATAAAATCCTTAGCGTAAGGGAGATATTCGATAAACTAATTGATGAATATCATATAGCTAAGAACAGGCTGTTTCCGACCTAATTAATAGTATAAATAAATAGAGCATTATGTTTAACTACGATATAATAGTACAGGAGCTCCAAAACATTGAGATAACGCCTATATCTTCAGCCTTGAAGATACTTATAAGCTTTGTATTTGGAGCAATAATAGGACTTGAAAGACAGAGCAGAAGACAGAGTGTAGGTATGAGGACAGTATCCCTTATTTGCATAGCTTCTACAGCTGCAATGTTGGTCTCAATTTGGATACCTCAAACCTTTACCAATGCCGTCAATGGAGACCCAGGACGAATAGCAGCACAGGTGCTTTCAGGCGTAGGTTTCTTGGGAGCAGGTGCAATTATACAAAGTAGAGGAAGCGTAAAAGGACTAACCACAGCCGCAACAATATGGGTGGTCTCAATCATAGGTTTATGCGTAGGAGCAGGACTATATACAGCAGGATTCATCCTAACCATAACCACCCTATTCGTATTATTTGCCCTAGACCGTTATGAGCAGAGAAAGATGTTAAGCGGTGATATCAAGCTGCTTACAGTAGAGTTCAATGACAAGGACCCACATTTTGACTCAGTAATCAATACCCTTAAAGAGAATAGAATCTATATCTATGATATATCCTTAAAGATTGATTATAATACCGATAAGGCAGTGCTAATCCTACGTATCCATGTTTCGCCAAAAGATATGTTGGAGAAGATATTTGCCGATATTGAATCAACCAATGATATATCCTATATAGACTTAGCCTCTCTATAATCTATTTCTAGCAAGAGAAGCAGCACCCAAAAGGCTAGCCTCATCCTCATTGAGTTCCGATATAAGAATCTCAATACTACCCCTATACGGTGTAAACAAGCTCTTCTCAAAGCTTCTTCTAAGAGGTTTAAGAATCATATCCCCACTCTTAGCCATACCACCATATAATACAATCAACTCAGGAGAAGTAATAGCCACAGCATTAGCCAAACCAATACCCAACATCTTACCCGCAATATCAAAGCATTTCTTAGCAATGCTATCCCCCTCAATAGCAGCCCTATGAATAGAAAAGCCACCAATACTATCCGCAGGCATACCCCTTAGAACCGAATCAGTCCTGAGGGTTGCAAGAAGTTCAATAGCAGTAGTTTTCAGTCCCGTAATCGAAGAGTAGGTCTCCACACAACCCCTTCTGCCACACCCACATAACCTCCCCTCAGGTTGGATAATAATATGACCCACCTCACCCGCAAACCCATCAGAACCCCTCATAAGTTCACCATCTACCACAATACCACTACCTACACCCGTACCAAGAGTAATCATCATAAAGTCTTTCACACCCTTAGCCATACCAAAACTCATCTCACCCAAAGCAGCAATATTAGCATCATTATCCACCACCACATCCAGACTATAACCCCTTGATGCAAGCTCATTTATAAGCATATCCCTAATAGGAATCACCCCCTTAAACCTTAGGTTAGGAGCATGTTCAATACTACCATTATAATAGTTACCATTAGGAGCTCCAATCCCCACAGTCTCAACCCTTCCCTTCGACTCCTCAATAAGTTCAATAATACCATTAGCAATACTCCCAATCAAGTCCTCCACAGACATAATATCCCTAGTAGCCAACCTCAAAACACTCAAGATAGACCTATCATCCTCCACAAGTCCAAGCACAATATTCGTACCGCCAATATCAATCCCAATAGAATAGCTCATAATCCCATATCATTCAATCATATCCTTCATAGTATAGAACCCTTTTTTGCCCAATAAGAACTCTGCCGCAAGCACAGCCCCCCTAGCAAAACCCATCCTATTATTTGCACTATGAGTAATGATTATATTATCAATATCAGACTTATACGTAATAATATGCTCTCCAGTTACATTACCCTCCCTAAAAGAGCGAATAATAAGGTCAGAATCCTCTCCAACCACCTCCTCATCCATCTCATCCTCAATCAATCTCCACTTCTTCTTCCTATCCAAGTTCTCCATAATACCATCCGCCAGAGTAATCGCCGTACCACTCGGAGCATCAAGCTTATGTATATGGTGAGTCTCCTCAACCCCCACCTCATATTCAGGTTGATTATTCATTAGCTTCGCAAGCTTTTCATTGATTTGGTTAAAGATAAACATCCCTACACTAAAATTCGATGCAATAAACAAAGCCTTATCGTTTTTCATAGCAAACTCCCTAATATTCGGCAGTTTACTATACCATCCAGTCGTACCCACCACCACAGGAATATCCCTTTCAAAACACTCCATAATATTATAGTCCGCCAGCATAGGAATCGAAAAATCAATAGCCATATCCACCCTCTTACCCTCCAAGGTCTTCCAATCATAGTCATTATCAATCACATGCACAATCTTATGCCCCCTTTCAATAGCCACCTCCTCAACCATCTTCCCCATCTTCCCATATCCAATAATCAGTATATTCATAATCAGTCTTTTATAATTAATATTAGAATAAGGTACAAAGATAGTCTTTTTCTTTGGTGTTTGGTGTTTGTTTATTCGTTTATTTGTTTAGTTGTTGATTTGTTCTTTGATTTTGTCTGAATCAGGATTCTCAGGATTAATAAGATTAATAGGATGCAAAGCCCTTATGTTTGTTTTATACACTTCTTTTGAACTCAGATTACTCTGATTATCGGATGAATCGGATGCTGACGCGTATTAATACTTACTGCGTTAGCTTATTCCTAACTCCTGATTCAATACTCCTAATTCGATGATATAAGCCCTTTAGAGCCAGTGTATTTCAATGATTGACACATGCATCCATACCGTGGTTTTTAATGTCTTAATGAGCCTTATAGAGACGATATATTGGTATTGTAACTTTACTTTTGAATCTAACTTTTCATTCTTCACTTTTCACTTATCACTCCTAACTCCTAATTCCTAATTCCGAAAGTATGGGGTATGGGGTATATGGACTAGTTTCCTATTATATATATGTGTATATACGTATATGTATGTATATGTATGTATATATACTAAATATAACTATATGAAAAGACCCCATTAACCCCATAACCCCATACTTTTTATAGATAAATCATGA
>FZPS01000033.1_pt7 | contig 12214 bp, 22 predicted proteins | sample 1817821 | NCBI WGS metagenome assembly FZPS01 (sample SAMEA104158645, study PRJEB21678) | metagenome | place: Germany | collected 2015-04-21 | reverse complement strand
ATAAAATCTTGATAAATCATTTTTTGTTTTCCATTCTCCTAACGCCCAATGTCTTATGCCTGAATAATCGTGATAAATTGTTACTTTATCCATTTTGCTATTGATGGCGAACTTGACAGCATTGACAGTGGCAAACAACTCCCCAGCTATGTTTCTATATCCAATAAATCTTTTATCTTCACTTTTCCCATTAAATACGAACTTTCCAAGATCTTTTGAAAATGTAACAATTCCCCAACTGAAGGCTGACCCATCTCCAAGATTTGAGCCATCGACATAAGCAATCATTTCCTTTTCTCCTAAGTTGTCAATAATGTCTTTTTCACAATCCCATCTTTGACTTTGTTTATGTTCTTGCCCTTTGAAATATTCTTCTGCATCTTCATATTTTTTAAAGCTTTTGTATATTGCACCTGAAAATCCACTTATTTGCTTATTGCAGTCTGCCCAGTTATCAAATATACCTATTTCTCTTCCATTTTTGACTGCATAATATTTTTTAGCCATTTAATCACTCCTAATTTAGAAATTCACTGTTTAAGTCCATTTCACTTTCTAATATATTTTCTATTATTTTTATCAATTTCAAAGTATTTATTCTTACTTTTTCAAGTTTTTCTCCTGCAATTTCAGGACTGACATTCTCACTAGTAAACTTGTTCCAGCTATTTATAAAAATTTCATATGAGTTTTTATAACCATATTTATTAGCTAATTTTTCATTATAATTGATGATTATTGCAATAATACTGTTTCTGATTAAGGTTAAATTTTTATATAGTAAAGTATTGTAATTTTTTCCTACATACTCTTGCATTTCTAAAATAACAGTATTCATAGTTTCGTTTAGATTCTTCAATTTAGATAAAAAATCCTCAATTGCTTTTTTATTTTCTATATATCTCATTTAATCTCCTTCTATTTTCAAGGTTTATTAAAAATATCATCAACACACATTTTATTTAGGCAGACTGAGCAAATTAAGTAATCCACAGTTTGCCTAGGTCTACCAGTTGGATATCCTTGTTTACATTCTTTTTCTTCAAACCATACAGGTTCTAATTGTAATTCGCATACTTTACATTCTCCGTATTTAGCTATAAAAACCAACCCTTTTTTATTATTATACCAATCCAGAGCTTTCCCGTTCTCTTCAGAATTAGGCCTAATTAGGTATAATGTATCATAATCGCAAGAATCTGCACTTTCATTGTTTTTGATAAAAAAAACGGCTGCTGTGATATGGATGGCTATTGACTTACAGACACCGCTTTTAGAGTCCAGTTCTTATGAAAACAAAAAGTTGAATTTTTTGTCGTTTTCTAGGTTGACTTTTACAATTCATAATGTTATAATATATTTAGCCTAACAAAGGAGAGATAGATATGAAAGAAATAATTCAATTTGATGAATGGATTAAAGACAATTATGAATATGATTTAATAACAGATTTAGAAATTCTGAAGAAAGCTGAGCGTGCTACATTTGATTCAAAGGTTCGGGAAAATATTGAATCAATTAGAAAAAGACTTATAGATAGCAAAAGGCCAGGAAAAGATAAGTTATCAGTAAAACAATATTGTTATACATTGTATTATTTAATGAACTTTGTAAAGTATCAACCAGATAACTTTGATAAATTGTTTTCATTAGTGAATAAAGGTAAGCCGGTATTCATTCCTGATTTACAAAAACTTTAGGAAGAATCATATAAAAGTAATGAAAAATAAATAAAAAATAAAAAAAAGTGTTGACAGATAATAATGTATGTGTTATAATTAATATACAAACAAATCAAGGAGGTAATATATATGGGTCACGCAATTGAATTTTATACGGTGGAAGTAAATAAAGGAAAGAAAGGTCAACAAGAAATAGAAGCAATTGCGAATGAAGATGCAATTTATCAAAGTGATTCCAGGTCACCATTAAATCAACGAATTAGATGGATAGATAAAGTTTACGAAGATTACGAGGCTGCTGAAAAAGGCATAGAAACTCATGATAATGGATGGTATGACCAATTAGCAGTTAAATATAAAGAATATGAAAAAGTGAAGGATACAAAAACAATTCAAAATTTTGCAAAAAGATTAGAAAATTATGAAAAAGATTTAATTGATTACAAAACCAAGAATTCAATTGTAAATAGAAAATCACAATTTATAGGTTGTGATGAATGTGGCTCAAAAATAAATAAAAAATATGTTAATTCAAATGTGCATAATCAACATTATTGGAATACTTGTCCACTTTGCTATAATCAATTATCATCAAAAACAATATTGGATACCATAGATAAAAAAGAAAAAAGAATAAATGAAACAAGAAGTAAACTTAAAGAAATGAGAAAAAATAACGAAAGAAAAGGTAAACACCGCTTAATGTGGTTAGTAAAAACAGAATTTCATGTATAATCAAATAAAGACTCATTAAACTTTAATTAATGAGTCTTTTATTTTTCAAAAAAAGTTGACAAAGCTATCTTTATGTGTTATTATATATATGAATGGAGGAGAGATAATATGGAATTGAGAATATATGTAAAAGATTTAATGAATATGAGAATTGATGAAAAAAGCTTTTATAATCATAATTATTATAGAATACCAATGAAAATAAATGACTGCGATGTATTATTTGGAAAATCTGATGATGATTATACAACTCTTTGGGCTTTGGGAAAATTTGTGAATGATGAATTCCAAGTTAACTGTTGGTTAGGTGAATCTTATATTTATGATTTCAAAATTCCAGAATATATTGATTTATCTCAAGCCAATGAAGCCATGATTTGGACTTAAAGGAGGAATAAAAATGCAAAATATAATTATATGTTATACACCTCATAAAGCAAGTCACAGAATAACCTCGTCAACGATGGCGAAATTTGAAAAGGAGAGACCTGAGAATCTTTTATTCCATATCTTAAATTTAAGAAAAATAAATTTAATAAAATTTATCAATAAAAATGAATTTGATAAGTCAATTGTCTATATACATGAAAATGAAGCCAAAAATATACCAAATACATTAGACAAGTTAAAAGCATTAAATATAAAAGTAATGTTTTACAGTAATTCAAGTTGGCATATTCCCCAAAGAGTACCTGGCAACACACTGAAAACAAATGTGTATTATTTGTATGACAAAATATTAGCAGAATATGCACACAATTTTGAGTTAACAAAAGCTTTCAAAGTTGATTTTTGGACAAAAGAAATTTCAAGGATAGAAATTAGTCCATATGACGCCTTCGAACCAATGGCAAGAAATAGAAATCAGAATTACAATGTTTATAAAACAAAAGAAGAAGCATTGATGAAAGCACAAAAATCATTTCAGAATAAGATTGACTTAATAGATGAAAAAATAAATGTATTGAATAAAACCATTGATGATTTAGAAAATGAAAAGTTAGAGTTATTAAAAAAGAAAGACTTATTAAATAAGGAGGAGATTTTATGAAATTAGAAAAGTTTCAAGAATTTATAACAAAGGCAAAATCAATAAAAGAAGCTGAAGGTGTTTTATCATTGGCACAGGAATATAAGATAAATTTAAGTAAATCAATGGCAGAAAATTTCATAAAAGATGTTAGCAAATTTAGTTAACCAAATGATATTTAATTTAACAAGGAGGTTATATATATGAAATTATTAATGAATGAGAAAGTGAAGATTTATGTGAAATTTGGAGAGCTTTATGAAGATCCAATATTGATTATGGAAGATAAGGGTAAAAAGAAAAATATGACAATGGATTCCGGCGAATTAGAATTCTCATTTGGAGAGTTTTTAATCAACAAAACAGAATTTGCAACAAAAGATTTAATTTTGATTGACGAAATATTAGAAGAAATGGCTGACCCAGATAGCGTAGAAGAAATTTGGGAAGGTAAAGCCAAAAGATTTACATTAAATGAAAAGTATATGCGAAAGTTAAATGAATTAGATCCATTGAAGTGAAAAAAAAGTATGTCATTTTTTGACATACCTTTGAAAAAAGGAGGGGGTATTTATGGGAGCAAAATATCATGTATCGAGTAATGGAAATGTAGAAATTTGTAGAGCTAAAGTTCGTCCTTGTCCTCTAGGTGGTGGACACTTTGATAGCGTAGAAGCTGCAGAACAATACTTAGAAAATAAATACCAGACTATAGAAAAATATGAAGCTAATGCAACCTATGGGGAAAAGTTCAAAGCTATCGATGCTAACAAGAGAGGAGAGTTCGTAGCAAGAGAAACCCAGCAAGCAATATTAGATGGAATGTCAACAGATAAATTATACAAAGATAAAAAGACTAATGAATGGTTACCTGAAAGAAAGATTATGCACGAAAACTTATTAAATGAATTGATGAACAAATATAAAGATATACCTTCAGATAAAAAGGTAGTTTTCTCAGCAGGCCTACCGGGAGCAGGTAAAACAACTGTTTTGACTCAATATGAAAATTTAGATGTGGATAAGTGGGCAACTATTTCATCTGATGACTTTAAAGAAATGTTAGCTGAAAGAGGATATGTGCCAGAAATTGAAGGTTTAACTCCGATGGAATCGTCTACATTAGTTCACAAAGAAAGTTCTTATTTAGCAGATGAATTACTTAAAAGATTAAGTTCACAAGGAAAAAATTTAATATATGACTTTACTTGCAGGGATGAAAGGCGAACTAAAGCAAGAATTGGCAAGCTAACTAATCAAGGATATAAAACTAAAGATATGCAATTCATATTTGTCAATATACCTATCGAGACTGCTAAAGAAAGAGCTAAATATAGATATTTAATGGGACTGAACAGAGGTATAGAAAATGATTACAATAATTATCAATTAGAATTCGAAGGAAAAGATGATAAGAAAACAAGAACACTAGGTGGGCGTTACTTGCCAGAAAGTGTAATAGATAATCTTAAACCAAAAGGCACAATACATGATTCGGTGAACGCTGAAGTTTTAATAAAACTTCATGAAGATTCTGAATTGAATTTACCACGGCCTAAAATATATGATAATTCAGGTACTGAACCTGTTGAAAAAGCATACTCAGATTTCTTAATAGGGAGACTATAAGGTCCCCCTATTTTTTTATATATCTGGATGGATTCAACTCATATGATAAGATAACCGCCCTATTTATAATCTCCCTTGAAAACTCTGCCATCTTCATCTCCTGTTCTTTAAACCCTCTGAAGACTCTTTGATTGCCTTCAATATGTGAATTTAATTTTAACTCAATGGCTAAATCTAAAGCCTCGCTTCAGCTCTGTCCTCCAGGTCCCCATTCCCAATGATTCCTAGTATCTTCTGAAATTGATTGCAAAATATCTTTTCATTTTTCTCCTTCACCCTTTAATTTTATAAACTTTTATCAATAATTACTTGACAAAAGTTATTTCATATGATAGAATATAAATATAAGGTATGAAGGAGTGATTTTGTGAATAAGGTGAACATAATTATTTGTGAAAATTGTTCTCATTATGAGGAGACGTTTAACAATGATAAAAATAGAGGTGGATACTGCTATTATTGGGATTATGAAGTTGGAAGTAGTCCGAATTTAGTTGTCCATGATGATTTCTGCTCAAATGCCGAATTAAATATAGGCAAAATAGTTGATGAAATTCAAGGTGAAATTTACAAAGAATATGGCGCAATGCCAATCAATTTACTTGAAGATTTAGAAAGACAAAAACCAAAGACATATGTAAAAATAATCACAGACTTTTATTTTCATAAAGATTTAGATTTATTAATCAATAGAGTTTACAAGTGTAAAATCTTCAAGTAAAGATGCAAGCTTGTTTGATATGATGGGTGGAGGAATACAAGGGGTTACAGATTTTTCACATAAAAGAATGACAAAATAAATAAAAAATTTGTGAAAAATAATGAAAATATATACATTCATAATGTTATAATATATTTAGAAGGTAAGCAATAAAGCAAATAAAGGAGAAGGAATATGAATAGAAAGATTTTATGGTTTAGCCGCCACGAATTGAATCAAGAACAATTTAAGGATTTACAAAGAATTTACGGAGAAAACATCTCCGTGACACAAATTAATAAAACAATTTCATCGGCTTTTGAACTGGCTGATGAAGTGAAAAGCCATGATGTTATCGCAATTGTGGCCCCAATCAATCTTCAAGCTCAATTTTTAAAGCTTGCAGGTGAAAAACCTGTCATTTCCTGCAGGAATAAAAGAATCTTACTGGGTGAAGATAAAGTTGCGTTTAAATTTGATGGATGGTATCAAATTCAAAAAATTGAAATTATCACAGTAGATTTATAAATAAACAAGAATTATATCATAATGGCAAGGATTTCCAAATTATTAGTAAAATGAAATGATATTTTATTAATAAACAGGAGGTTCGATAATTATGACATATCTTTTAGGCGCAAGTAATTTCACAGTAGGCATAGGTTTCTCTTATTTCAAAATAAGTGAATTATTTATTATAATAATATCCACTTGGAAAATGTTTACAAAGGCAGGCGAAGAAGGCTGGAAATCAATCATTCCAATTTATAATACTTACATAGTGATTAAGCTTGCTTTTGGCGAAGGCAAAGAATGGTTAATTTCAGGAGTATTTCTTTCAATGGCAGGAGGTTATATAGATGGCTCAATAGGAACTTTATTAACTTTAGCCGGCGCAATAATTAGTGTTTATATAGCTTATAATTTTATGAAGAGATTTGCTGATACAGGTATAGCAGTGGCTTCGATTTTCTTACCTGTGATAATTTATCCAATTGTAGGATTTAGCAAAAAGTACCAATATACTTCACCGACAATATATGTAGACTCAGATGAGTATACTTTATAGGAGAACAATATAATGGAAAAAATTATATTTATCAAACACAGATAAAAATAAAGAACCTAAAAAGGTTCTTTTTTTTATATTTTTTGTTGACAAGGTAGACTATGTATGTTATAATATAATTAACAGATAACAAGTACCACTGAAATACTAGCCGAGATATAAAAGGAGGAATAAGAAAATGAAAGTAAGACAGTTGACAGATCTCTTGAGAAAGAGTGGACAGTTTTCAATTCTCGTAGAGCCTGTTGGAAAGTATTTATTTGGAGCTGTTAAGCCAGGAAGCTTCACTGTTGTTCAACTTGATGATGAAGATAAACTTTTCGAACTCTATGAATACGACGTTCTTGAACTTTCAGCTATAGACAACAGAATCTATATCAAGGTTTAATAACAAAGATATTATTATTGACTTTAATATAAATATATGTTATAATAAATATATAAGGAAGATTGAAGGAAATGGCTGACCAAGATTTCAATGGCAGTGATGAAAAAAGTTAACTTAGAAAACTTGATAAGGAGAGATTGAAATGAAAATTCATGTAGGAACAATTGATGGTAATAAAATGCTTATGAACAGAAAAGGCAAAGTCAACAAAGGCACTCACGTATCCATGAGAAGTTCCGTTCACAAATCAAAAAAGGATTATAATAGGAAAAAATTAAAACAAGAATTAAGAAAAGAAATTTATAAATTCGTATAATGAAATTCCCCCCACTTCTTAGCGACAACGTAAGTGGGGGGAGTTTTATTTTTATCATGGTCTTTCACGTATTATGGTATTATGATTTTTCCAGGTACTAATTGTCTTCCCCAGTTTAAAGCCGTCTGTAGATCTTCTTCATATATGTCTATACAGTATACTTCTTTCCCATCTACTATCTTTTGTTTTATTTTGCCACCTCGGTCTTTAACAGTTAGGTCAGCGTCTAATAAGTACTCGAAACCTTCTATAGTTTCATCCAGAATTATTTTTGTTCCAAATGGAAGACTCTTAGGTCCTGCTACTGCTCCTTTGTGAGTAAATTCACCGTTGGCCATCATCCCATAGTTCGGACTGTCTTTTGGCCACCAACCGCCAGCATTAGTATACATGGTGACCTCTAACATTACTTCTTTAACCTTGCCCCTAGTTACTCCACCTCTAGTAGGCATGGTTGACGCTACGTTTGTTTTACGTTCTTGAGCTAAAACTTCTTTTTCTCTAGCGTCTAGCTTGTCTTCCCAATCTTTTAATTCTTTTTCTTTTTCCTCTAGTTCTATTTGTTTTTTAATTATTTCTTTTTCTTGTTTATTAAGTTCTTCTTTTAAAACATCAATTTCTTGAGCTTTATAATTATCTAACTCATATTGTATTTTGTCATATGCGTCTAATAATGTTTCGTTGACACTTTGTAAATTATTTAATTGTGCTATGTTGTTCTTTTTGTCTATGGACATTTTAACAATAAATATAAATGCTATCAACAACGTACATATTATTATAGCGCGTGTGAACTTGTCCTTATTTATTATTTTCATATATAACCTCTCATTTTTATAATTTTTATTTCATACATAGTAGCAGTAATATCACTATAACTCCTTCTTAATTATTATACCATAATTTCATTATAAAAACACATTATTCGTATAATATGAAAAAGGAGGCTTTCTTATGAAAGAAGTAAAGGTTGAAATGACGAAGAAGAAATGCAGGATATGCTGACAGAATATCTTAATAGTGGATATGAAATTCAGAACAGTACTTTAAAATGGTATTGTGAAACGATTGAGGGTGTCTATGTGTTCGTGAGAGAAAAACCTTTGACCTAAAGGATTCTTGTTGAACTTCGTTTTCTGAGACATACCATACCTCCTAAATTATTCCCAATATCAAGGCTAACTTGTAAGCCTTTCTTTTAGAAATCTTGTTGGTCACAAATCTTATCCCATAAAACATTCTTATTGCATATGAATATATAATACCAAATTTATCTTTACTCGTACCTGTAAAATATTCTCCTTCTGTAACTGTATCTCCATATTCCATTCTTTTTACCAATGCAATTAATTCATTGTTGTCTTTAGCAAACTTTGGCAACTTAGTATGAGCCAATCCAATACTTTCTTTCCTATGAGAATCTGAACCAGCAAATATTGGTTTATTATATAATTTAGCAACAAGGCTTGCTTTGTGATTTCCAATCATTGACCCACAAGAATTAAACCCCTCTATAAAATCAAATTCTTTTATAATGTCTAAAGTCTTAAGCCATTTCGTATTATTAAGTATTCCTAATTTATAATAATCAAAAGGGTGAGCAGGGCCAATAATGCCACCAAGTTTATGAACTATTTTAATGACATCTTTTACATTCATCCCCTTATGATTGAAAATGTTTGAACTCTCATTTGGTAAAATTATTAACATATGTCCTGCGTCTGAAGTATCATATTCAATCCCCTTAAATATTGTAAAACTTTCATCAGAAAACTCCTTGGCTAAATCATATCCTTTGTATGAATTATGATCTGTTATTATTGCACCATCATAACCCTTGGACTTCAATACATTTATTAAATTTAAAGAGCTCACCAAGCTATCGGGCGAACCTTCTATATGACAATGCGTTTCTATTTTCAAATAATCAACCCCTCGTATTTTTATATAAGTAATTCTCTAATTCTACCAGCGAAACTTCTTTCTCAACACTTACATTTTGTTAACCAAGGTTAACAAGTGACTTTTAGAATCGCCATCGTTCTCTAAATATTTCTCTCAACTCTATTAACAAGTTTTCTAGATCAACAATATTAATAATATCATGAAAAATTTGACAGATACAATTTTATATGTTATAATGTAATTAACAAATAAAACATGGGGAGGCTTACTAATGAAATTTGAAACTGTAGAACAACACAATAAAGAAATAAATAAAAGAGGATTTGTAGGATATGAAGGTAAACTTGTAATCACTTTTAGGGATAGAAAAAAAGTCACATTCACAATACATTATGGAGAATATGGAGAGCTTTCACAAGATCCACATTTCTCAACTTCAGCACAAGAGTTTAATAGAAATAGAACTGATTACGATTCCTGTGGACAAGCTCAACAAAGTTTACTCAAAAATAAAGACTTAAAAACATTCTTCGAAAAATGGGATAAGTTTCATTTATCAAAATTAACCTTCAAACAATATGACGAACTTATAAAAGACATAAATAACTTAAAGCAAACGATCCCATATATAGAAAGTGATAACTTTGCAGATATTGCCCAATTCGATAGAAAATATAGATAACTTAAGTTTAATTGTAAAATGAATAAAACTTTTTTACTATAAGTGTTGACAGATAATAATGTTAAATTAATTCTTATGATATTTTCAATTAACTAATTGGGATATAAGTGTGAGAAAGGAGGAAGCGTAAGATGGATAAGAACATCGTTGAATCCATTAAAGGCATTCTTGGCTTAAGTGATACTGAGGTTGAGAAAAATTGCAAAGAATTGTCAGAAATCAACGCGTTCTACTTTTGGTCTTCTAACAGAGGCGGTAACACAGCCATCATAAATGAAGATGGTGAAAAATTGATTGCCAATTCTGCTGTCCGGTTTGAAGATCATGTAAAGGCTTTCAAGTCTGGAAGGCGCAACTAATCTGAGGAGGGAGGCAAGTATCCATGACAGATGAAGAATATCAAAGAGAATTAGAAGAAGCTGAACAACTACAGCGACAGATAATAATGTTAAATTAATTCTTATGATATTTTCAATTAACTAAATAAATTATATAATAAGGAGGTTTTATATTATGGCAAAATTTCATATTAACAAACATGGGGTACCAGCACCTTGTAAAGCAAAACCGGGGAATTGTCCATTAGGTGGAGACGAAACACATTTTGGTTCTCGAGAAGAAGCACAAGAAGCAATCAACAAAATAAATGAAGAAAAACATGGTCTATTGTCAGAAATGAGAGAGAAAACGAAAGAGAATATGATGGTAGAATTAGCAGAACAACAGGTAGCTCGGACAAGAGGCACAGTACAAGATAAGTTAGAGAGTATGGCACAGTCTTTGGAAAGGTTAGCAGAAACACTGAGAACCAGAAAGAAAATAGTAGCAGAAGGAACTAGTTCGGTCGCTGAGCAGATTGAGTATGCATCGAATGACATAGAGAACGTAGTTAGAAATTTGAATTATAATACGTTAGTTAGAATGGCAACTGAATATACAAAAGCAGAGGCTAACCTTGAAAAGAAGAAACTCGAGGCAAAGATAGAGAAACTCCAAAAAAATGTCAAAAGATTTAAAAACATTCTTCGAGAAATGGGATAAGTTTCATTTATCAAAATTAACCTTCAAACAATATGACAAAGAGGAGCTTTTCGCTCCTCAATTTATTTCATTGAAGAGACAGACCAATAAATAATTGAAAAATAATCGAAAATTCTTTTAAAATACGCTTGACGAATAACCCATTATACGATAAAGTGTAGGTAATAAAATAACAACCAAAACAAGGAGGAAAAAGGATATGACAAAGAATGAGATGAAGAAAGCAGTAGAGCTGGCAAAAAGCGATAAGGAACTTAGTGCAGACATCAGCATGTTTAACGGATACGGGTTGCCAAGCTTTGAGATAATCCACACCACCATAGAAGCCGTAGCTAACTTGATAAGATGGCAGGCAATTCAACTTAACGGTAGCTTCGACATGGAAGAGCTTGATTGTATTGCAAAGATAGGCAGGAAGAAATTTGTGATAATAGGGTAAGCCCGGTTAGCTTACCCGCACAGATTAGGATAATGTTAAATTAATTCTTATGATATTTTCAATTAACTAAATAAATTATATAATAAGGAGGTTTTATATTATGGCAAAATTTCATATTAACAAACATGGGGTACCAGCACCTTGTAAAGCAAAACCGGGGAATTGCCCATTAGGTGGAGACGAAACACATTTCAATAGCCTAGAAGAGGCCCAAGTGGCAGCCGATAAAATGAATGAAGAGAAACATGGTATTATACCAGGAATGAGAGAGGAAACAATAGCCTATATGAATAGGAAAGAGAATATGATTTTAGACGGACTAAGTTCTAATGAGGAAACAACTATAATACTAGCACTAGAGAAGGAACTAAAAAAGTTCAAGGGGCTACTAAAACAAGACGACGATTGGTTTTGGAAGGAAAAGGTCAACACCATATATCGCATATTTGAGAAGATGGGATATGACAAAGAGTTTGTTGACAAGCACATACTTTCGGAGGAATAGTCGAAACCCCCTAAAAGGGGATCTGCAGGAAATGACCACCCTGCACTGATGAGATAGGACTATAAAGGAGGAAAAAACAAAAATGACGGAATA
>FZPS01000100.1_pt435 | contig 12220 bp, 11 predicted proteins | sample 1817821 | NCBI WGS metagenome assembly FZPS01 (sample SAMEA104158645, study PRJEB21678) | metagenome | place: Germany | collected 2015-04-21 | reverse complement strand
GTTTGGACGAGATCGAGCGTGAGCTGCCGGCTCCTGCGGCAACCAGCGGTTCTTAGAAGAGATTCAAGGAGACGGTCGGATGCATCCGCTTTGTGTCCGACCGTCATCCGTGGCATCAAAAAAGACGGGCGAAACGAGCGAGAGTTGTTGACGCAAGTGCGTCCGAAATGATATACTACCTTATGTATTGTGTAACCCTTCATTGGGGAGTGGTGAAACGGTATCACGGCAGACTTTGGATCTGCTTTTCCAGGTTCGAGTCCTGGCTCCCCAGCCAGTCTGACCATCGCGAGACGGCGGTGGTCTTTTTCTGTGTCCGCGGTAGTCCGAGATCGGGAACCGACGGCGCCGACCTATCATATCATGCCGGGTAGACGACCTTTCGCGTTGCGCATAGAACGCGTCTTTCCGGGGAGTTGGCGCTATTGTGGTCCTTAGTGCTCCTAACGTTGGCATTGAGTATTGACGGACTCATCGTCGGTGTCTCCTACGGCCGACGAGAGATAAGGATCCCACCGCGATCGCTGGGTATCGTTGCCGCTTGTACTCTGACGGGTATTACCCTGTCTATGTCGTTGGGGCAGCTGATGGGAGATCTGATGCAACCGGCACTTGCGCGCACACTCGGCGGGCTTGTTCTTATCTGTCTGGGTTTGTGGCAGATGCTACTCGGTTGGCTCGAGGATCGTCGCAATGCGTTGCGCCAAGGAGGAGTCCGTTCGCAGGTCTTGGCTCGCCTAAGGTTGCGTTCACTGGGTATCGCCATCCAGGTGTTGCAGGAGCCGGCGTGCGCTGACCGTGATCACTCCGGGATCATCGAACCGAAAGAGGCCCTGTTGTTGGGCGTGGCTTTGGGACTCGACACTCTGGCCGCGGGACTTGCTGCCAGTTTGGTAGGCTTGGGATGGCTGTTGGTAGTGACGGTACCTGCCGGATTGGTTATTCTTATTGAGTTGGGGATCATCATCGGGCACAAGCGCGGCAGTATGCCGCCCGCCAACCTGGGGGCCGTGGCACCGGCTGCCGTATTGATCTTGATGGGCCTCCTTAAGCTGATATAGTATAGTTACGGAGTTGCGGCATTCAACAGACTAAACAGCAATCCGGGGTGTGGTGCACACACCCTGAGCGGACAGGCCCTCGCTTTCTGACGGGTCTATCTTGGGGCTGAACCGCGATGGAGGGATGCTGATCATGAGGCTGGCCGGGGTGATACTGGCGGCAGGGTTGGGCACTCGCATGAAGTCGGACACGGCCAAGGTGTTGCACCGTGTCTGTGGGCAACCCATGGTGAGCTACGTGGTGGAAGCCTTGCGGGCTGCCTCGGCGGAACGTGTGGTAGTGGTCGTGGGACATCAGCGGGAGAGAGTCCGTAAGGTACTGGGGCCGTCTTTGGAGTACGCTGTACAAGAGCAGCAATTGGGTACCGGACATGCGGTGATGCAGGCTGCCGGAGCGTTGCGTGGTTTCCCGGGAATCGTGGTAGTGGCCAACGGCGATGTGCCGCTGCTTCAGGGAGAGACGCTGGCTCGTCTGGTGGAATACCATGCGGTCAATGAGATGGCGGCGACGGTATTGACGGCTGTCGTGCCTGATCCTTCGGGATACGGGCGGGTATTGCGCGATGATGACGGGAACGTATTGCGAATTGTGGAGCATAAGGATGCCAGCCCCGAAGAACGTGCCGTGCAAGAGATCAACACGGGGATGTATGCCTTCGATGCCTCCTTGTTGTTCCCGGCTCTGACCCATCTGAGCAGCGCCAATGCTCAGGGGGAGCTGTATCTCACTGATATAGTTGAGATTCTCCGGGACGGCGGTCACAAAGTCGGGGCCGTGGCGGTCGATGATCCGCGCGAAGGTCTGGGCGTCAATGATCGCGTGCAACTGGCCGAGGCGGATGCGATTATGCGACAGAGAGTGATCCGCAAGCACATGCTGGCCGGGGTAACGGTTATCGATCCGGCGACCACGTATATCGAGCCCAAGGTAAAAATAGGCAGAGATTCCGTGATACATCCTTTTTCCTATCTCGCAGGGGATACCGAAATCGGCGAGAAGTGCTGTATTGGCCCCTATTGCCATGTTCGACAAGCACGCCTGGGCGATGGGGTGCATCTGGGCACTGCTGCCGTATTGGAGGGCTGTAGCGTAGGCAGCGGCGCGACCATAGGTTCTTCGGTACGCGTAGGACCGGGAACCGTCATCGCTTCAGGGATGCAGTGTTACAGTAGCGACGGAGAGGGATAGATCAAAATGAATAAAAAGAAGGTCAAGTTGTTCACGGGGACGGCGAATCCGGCACTGGCCTACAAGATCGTTGAGAATTTGGATATCCCTATGGGGCGAGCTGTAATAGGTCGCTTTCGTGATGGCGAAATTGACCTGCGTATTGACGAGACCGTGCGCGGTTGCGAAGTGTTCGTGGTGCAGCCTACGTGTAATCCCGCTGATCCAAATCTCATGGAACTTCTGGTAATGATTGACGCCTTGCGGCGAGCGTCGGCCAAACATATTGCGGCAGTTATTCCTTATTATGGTTATGCCAGACAAGACCGCAAGTCTAAACCCCGCGATCCCATCTGTGCCAAACTGGTTGCCAATCTGTTGACAGCAGCGGGAGCTGACCGTGTGCTGACGATGGATTTACATGCCGGGCAAATCCAGGGCTTTTTTGATATCCCGGTAGACAATTTGCGCGGGATGCCTATCCTCGCTCATTACTTCCGGGAAAAGCAACTCGAAAACATCGTAGTCGTATCGCCGGACGTAGGCGGCGTCAGTCGGGCCCGCCAACTCTCCGAACGTCTCGGGGCCAATTTGGCGATCATTGATAAGAGAAGACCGGCGGCCAACGTTTCCGAAGTTATGCACGTCATTGGCGATGTGCGTGGGTGTACATGCATCATCGTGGATGATATTATTGACACCGGTGGTACAATTGTGAATGGTGCCGAGGCACTTGTTGAAGCCGGGGCCCGCGAGGTATACGCTTGTTGCGTACATCCGGTGTTCTCGCATCCGGCCAATGAACGGCTGGAAAAATCACCGCTCACTGAAGTGGTGGTCACTGACACCATACCGCTTCCGCCGGAAAAAAGGACACCTAAGATCCGTGCGCTGTCAGTGGCCGGGTTGTTTGCAGAGGCGATCCGTCGCATTGTTGATGAGGTTTCAGTCAGTGTTCTGTTTGATTGAACCTACATCATCGGCGAATTGTACAATGAGGAGTTGGTTGTAGATGGCATCACTTGCCATAAAGGCGGCCGCGCGCCAGGCGACCGGCAAAGGGCCGGCACGCAGGGCACGTGTTGCTGGCAAGACTCCCGCCGTCATGTATGGGGCCAAGACAGCCCCTCAGATGCTGGAGCTTGATGCGCGTGTACTTGAACGATTGGTGGAACAAGGAGCCCTTGGTCGGTTGATCAGTTTGGACTTGGATGGAGAGACTCGAGCTGTTATCTTGAAAGACGTGCATCGTCATCCGATAAAGGGGACGATTCTGCACGCCGACTTTCACGCCGTGGCTCTGGATGAAGTCCTTCAGACGGTTGTGCCCGTCATCCTTGTCGGTGAGGCTGAGCGTGAAGCTGACGGCGGCGTAGTGGTTCACAGCACCCGCGAGCTCACTGTGGAGTGCTTGCCGACTAACATCCCTCAGCATCTGGAAGTTGACGCTTCCGGATTGCGGGTCGGTGACACCCTGCGGGCTGCCGATATAGCCATGCCTTCCGGGGTCGCCTTGATTTCGGATCCTGAGACGGTTATTGCCACCGTCGCAATTCCAAGGGCCGTTGAGGAAGAGACAGAGGAACAGGTCGAAGATGCTGACACGGTCGCTGAAGCTGGCGATGACGAAGCTGCTGAAGAAGCGGCAGGGGCAGACGGCGACGACGAATAGCCGGGTTCCGATGCAGGACCGGTTGTGCGGAGGCCAGTGAGTGTGAAAGTAGTGGTGGGGCTGGGCAATCCCGGTAGTCAATATGTCGCTACAAGACACAACATAGGTTTCCGGGTTGTGGACTTGTTGGCCGACCGTCTCCAGGTAGCGATAGCCAAAAAAGAGGCCAAGAGTCTTACCGGGAGGGGTTTGTGGGCTGGCGAGACACTGCTGCTGGTCAAACCACAGACATTCATGAATGCCAGCGGCGAGGCGGTGCGAGCGCTAGTGGATTACTATCGCATCGCCTTGTCCGATCTGCTGATAATCTATGATGATCTTGACCTTCCTCTTGGCAGAATGCGGATGCGGACCAAGGGGAGCTCCGGTGGGCATAATGGAGTTCGTTCTATCATAGACTACATGCACACCGAAGTGTTTCCGCGTCTGAAGATAGGGATAGGCGCAGTGCCGGAAGCTACATCCGGTCGCGACTATGTGCTTTCGTCTTTTAGCCCGGAGGAAGAATCCATTGTACAGCGAGTATGCTCCGCAGCTGCGGACGCAGTGTTGGTATGGGCGGATTCCGATGTGGAAAAGGCCATGAGTGTTGCCAATGCGCCACTCCCTGCAGAGTAAAGGCCATTTGGTTGACCCTTGTGGGGAATGCGGCATATAATAAACTCAAGAAGTTAGAGTGTCCTTAAAGACAATTCTGCCAAGGCAGATGCCCACAAGGCCGTTTTGGGTCATTGCTGGGCTTCTCCGTGCCTCTCCACAACAGCTCTGACTGATGCTTAGGTATCGGTATTAGAATAACACGCGACGTTTTTCAGGAGGCGTACTGCTTGGCGATCGATGCATTGTTGGGAGTCGTTTCCCAGTCAGCAGAGTTTGCTCAGATACGTGAAGGTTTGACCCGAGCGAGAAGCGAGCAGCTTGTAGCGGGTCTTACTGGTAGTCAGAAAAGTCTATATATAGCTGCATTGTTTCGAAGTCTGAACCTCAAGGGTTCCTTGCCGCTGCTGCTGGTGACACATAGCAGCTGGGAGGTCAACCGTTTCCGCACGGACTTGCTCAGTCTGCTTCCTCCCGAATGCGTGTTGTCTTTTCCGGCCCTGGAGACTCTTCCTCATGAGGCCGTCTCCCGATCGGTAGAGTTGACCCGCGAGCGGCTCACCGCCTTGGACAGCCTGGTTTCAGGTAGGTCTGTACTGGTCATCGCTTCCGTCCAGGCTCTTACCGAACGGATTCTCCCTCCTGATCTGCTCTTTGGACGTGCCGTGAGAATTGACATGGACAGTCGAGTGGATCTGGTGCATTTGGGGAACAGACTCGCGGCGTTGGGCTATGAGAGAGTGAGCAGGGTAGACGATCCCGGTCAGTTCAGTATCCGGGGCGGCATCGTAGACGTGTTTCCGTTTACTCTGTCTAAACCCGTGCGGGTGGAATTCTTTGACGATGAAGTGGACAGCATCCGCTTCTTCAATCCCGCTAACCAGAGGTCAACGGAGAAGATAGCCGAGGTGCGCATCCCTCCGGCGCGAGAGTTCTTGTACCCGGAAGATGACCGCGCAACGGTCTTGGAGAGTATCAAGGCCGCGGCTGAGACGCAAGTGAAGAGATTGCGTCGCTTGAACCATGTCGGCGCGGCGGAGACGCTGAGTACTCGCATGGACGCCCATCTGGAGAAAATGTCCGAGGGCGTTTTCTTTGACGGCATGGATCAGTATAAACCCTTCTTCTCATCCTCTCTTTCTACGCTCGTGGATTACTTAACGGATGAGGCCCCCGTGGTTCTTGACGAACCGAGTCGTGCCGCAGAACATGCCAGGGCCTTTGAAAACGAGGCCGCTGAACGGCAAGCACTCCTTTTGGAAAAGGGGCGCATCCTGCCCACCGAAGCCGAGCTTTATGCTTCGTGGCAGGACATTCTGCAAGCCATCCGTCGTCACCCTTCACTGTTTATGGCGGGTTTATTGAAGCGAACTCCGGGGGTTGATCCGGTCAGGGTCATTCAGGTCGCTTCCGGCAGTCCAGATGTCTACCACGGGCGTCTGGATCGATTGGCCGCAGAGGTCAGAGAATGGCGCAGAGCCCGTCGGCACATCTGTCTCGTGTTGTCGACTCCTGAACGCGGGACCCGGGTGGTTGAGGCTTTCAAGGACGAGGGTGTAGAAGCGATTTTTGTCCCGGAGTTAAACGGTGAGCTCAAACCGGGTAATGTAGTGGTTACACTCGGCCAGTTGACCTCCGGCGGGGAACTCCTCGGCAGTGATCTGGTCTTCCTCACCGATAGCGAGGTCTTCGGTCGTGAAAAACGCCGGCGTCGGGTGCGGAGCGACGAACCTCGCGGAACGCGCCTGGCCGGGTTCGGCGATCTGAAGATCGGTGACTATGTTGTACATGAAAACCATGGAATTGGACGCTACCTCGGGGTTGATACGCTGAAGATCGGCGGGGTGCACAAGGATTATCTGGTGGTGCAGTACCAAGGAGAAGATAAGCTCTTTGTGCCCACGGAACAGGTGCATCTGCTGCAAAAATATGTCGGCGTGGAGGGCCATCCTCCCAAGCTGTACAAGTTGGGGGGCACAGAATGGACGCGGGTGAAAAAGCGGGTCAAAGACTCGGTGCAAGAGATGGCCCAAGGGCTGTTGCGTCTGTATGCGGAACGAGAAGCGGTCCCGGGGTATGCTTTTTCACCGGATACCGTGTGGCAACAACAGTTTGAGGATGCATTTCCCTACCAAGAGACGCCCGATCAGCTCCGAGCCATCCAAGAAGTGAAGACCGATATGGAACGCGGGCGTCCCATGGATCGACTGTTGTGTGGCGATGTGGGTTACGGCAAGACCGAAGTGGCCATCCGCGGTGCCTTCAAGGCGGTCATGGATGGAAAGCAGGTGGCGGTCTTGGTTCCTACCACGATCTTGGCCCAGCAGCACGGTCGGACCTTTCAAGAGCGCTTTAACGGCTATCCCATCAAGATCCGCGTCTTGTCGCGGTTTCAGTCTTCGGCCGAACAGACAGCCATAATTAAAGGGCTCGCCAAAGGCGACATCGATATTGTCATCGGTACGCACCGACTCCTGTCAAAAGACGTTGTCTTTAAGGATTTGGGATTCGTGGTTGTGGATGAAGAGCAGCGCTTTGGCGTGGCGCAGAAGGAGCGTCTCAAGGAGATCACCAAGAACGTGGATGTGCTGACTCTCACGGCGACTCCCATACCGCGCACTTTGCATATGTCCATGGTGGGCGTGCGTGACATGAGCGTGATTGAGACGCCGCCCGAAGACAGATTTCCCATTCGGACATATGTGGTTGAATACGATGACGATATGGTGCGCGAGGCCATCATGCGTGAGATGGCGCGGGAGGGCCAGGTGTATTTTGTCTATAACCGCGTTCAAAACATAGATGTGATGGCCATGCGCCTGTCAGCATTGATTCCTGAGGCTCGAATTGCGGTGGCCCACGGGCAGATGGACGAAGAGGAACTTGAGCGGATCATGCTCGAGTTTTTAGAGGGTCAATACGATGTCTTGTTGTGCAGTACCATCATAGAGACCGGCATGGACATCAGCAACGTCAACACTTTGATCGTCTACGATGCGGATCATCTGGGCTTGGCTCAGCTTTATCAGTTGCGCGGACGCGTGGGTCGTTCAAACCGCGTCGCCTATTCGTACTTCACTTACAGACGTGACAAAGTACTGTCGGAAGATGCCGAAAAGCGGCTGAGTGCCATCAAGGAGTTTACGGAGTTGGGTTCGGGGTTCCGCATCGCTATGCGTGATCTTGAGATTCGCGGAGCGGGCAACATCCTCGGTCCCGAACAGCATGGTTTTATAGCTACCGTTGGTTTTGAATTATACTGTAAGCTCCTTGAGGAATCGGTAAGAGAGCTGCGAGGTGAGTTGGTCTCGGCGCCGCCCGAACCCGTGATAGATCTGACCGTGGACGCCTACGTGCCTGACAGTTACGTAGCTGACTCGCAGCAGAAGGTCGAAGTCTACAAGAAAGTAGTCAACCTGCGCAGTGAAGAAGATGTGCAGGAGTTGGAGGACGAGCTTGTAGACCGCTTCGGTGATCCTCCCCAGGCCGTGCGCAATCTGCTGAGTGTGGCGCGTATCAAGAATTACGCCAGGACCCTCGGTGTGAGCTCAGTCGGTGCCGAACGTGACGGTGTGGTGTTGAAGTTGCACACGGGCTTGTCCATCCCGAGAGACGTGGCCAATCATCTCATCCGACGCTTCAGGGGAGCCTTGATGGTGCTTCCCTCTCGTGCCACCAGCGTAAAGCTGCGTTCACGGGGGCTTACTGATCCGCAGTTGCTGGGATTTATCGAGAAGGTGCTTAATGAGATCTATCTGGCGTGGCACGTGGCACCCGCGGCGCGTGAGGCGGCCATGGTGAATAATCGCTAGCGCTACGTTATATACTACCAGCGCCAGAAGGGGCCATGCGCGTGGAAAGCGGGCATAGAGTCTCTGGCCGGGGACAGCATCTGAGGATGATGGACACCCTGCTGGAAGGAGGTCCCGCAAGTTTGAAAGCCACCGGTATTGTACGCCGGATTGATGACTTGGGACGAGTGGTTATCCCCAAGGAGATACGTCGTAGTCTGCGTATTCGGGAAGGCGATCCACTGGAGATCTTTGTCGATCAGGATGGCGAAGTCGTTCTTAAGAAATACTCCCCTATGGGCGAACTGAGCGATTTTGCTCAGGAGTATGCCGACTCTTTGGCCGAGACGACGGGGTATCTGACTTTGATCACGGATCGTGACGTGGTAGTGGCAGTCGCCGGGGGGCCTCGAACGGAATGGCTCGACCGGGATGTACATGCTGTCGTCGATAAGGCGATGGCGAGCCGCCAGATTCAAGTGTTGACGGCATCTGATGAGGATCACGAGGGTATGGATGATGGCTGGAATTTCTCCGCCTGGGTCGTTGCCCCGATCATTGCAGAGGGGGATCCGGTCGGCGCGGTTATCCTGGGGACGCGAGAGCCCGGGCGCAGCGTAGGGGATCTGGAGGAGAAACTGGCTGAGACGGCAGCCGGCTTTCTGGCCAAGCAGATGGAGCATTAGGGTTTTCGGTAACCGGCTGTGTGGTCAAGGATGGGGCTGTCCCGGAATCGGGCTTAGGGCAGCCTCTTTTTCTTCTGTATAGTGTGGGCACTATGTGGCCCAAAGCGGGGCCTTGTGTTTCCGGCGCAATAGGAGCCGAGCTTCCCGCAGCCCGGCAATCGAATATCGAGCTTTCCTTTTTCGCGTTTGCGGAGGTTCAACGGATCGGGTATCCGGCCCTTCACTGTCGATCATTCCTTAGGCGATGAACCGCCATCAGACGGTCGTGTTTTCGAGCGGTGTAACGCTAAGAAAAGCGGTTAGACTGCTCCATTGATCGAGACAGCATCAGGTGGCATGGCCAAGGAGACCCCTGGGTACCGCCGCATCCAGTGTGATGATGATGAATGCTGAGTCTTCAACGTGGGGTACCATTTGACGCCTACTCATCTATAGAATAAACAGGGTTAAAGCTCTATGCACAGAAGCATGAGCGTAAAGATGTAGTGGGAGAGGATGACATGATTCGTCTTTCTGCTTTTGCGGACGAGATCTCGAAAGATTTGACGGAGCAGCTCGATGTCTTGACTTCGGAATCAATCAAGTTCCTGGAACTGCGCGGGGTCTGGGGAAAAAACGTGTCCAATTTCAGCGACGATGAAGTGCAGACGATCGCTGAAGCACTGCGTGCCCGCGGTGTGGGGGTCTCGTGTATTGGTTCGCCGATCGGCAAGATCGGTGTTAACGATGATTTTGTCCCCCATCTGGAGAAGTTGCAGCGCGTCATGGAGATCGCCAAGGCGCTGAACACACGCTACATCCGCATTTTTTCCTTCTTCATTCCCGAAGGAGAGGATCCGGCTACATATCGGGATGAGGTGATGAACCGCATGCGGGCCATGACTGAGGCGGCTGCGGAGGAGGGCCTCATCCTGCTTCATGAGAATGAGAAGGCCATCTACGGCGACACGGCTGATCGGTGCGTGGATTTGCTGTCAACCATCAACTCGCCGCATCTTCGTGCTATTTTTGATCCGGCCAACTTCGTGCAGGTTGGACTGAGGCCATACGAGGAGTGCTGGGAGAAGATCAAGCCGTATCTTGAGTATTTGCACATCAAAGACGCGCTCTTGGCAACGCGTAAGGTTGTCCCTGCGGGCGAGGGTGACGGCGGTCTCAGACAGATTGTGTCTGAGCTGAAGGCCATGAACTTTGAGGGGTTTGCTTCTTTGGAGCCTCACTTGGCTGCGGCGGGCCGCATGTCAGGCTTTTCGGGGCCGGATCTGTTCAGAGTGGCTTCGCAGGCCTTCAAGGGACTGCTGGCTGAAGCCGAGTTCGCTTGGTCTTAGGATTCCGTTTTCTTGGCCTCATTCCAGTATTTGTCCATCTCACTGAGCGTCATCTCATGCAGAGTCTGCCCTTGACGGGCAGCACTCTGCTCTATAAAACGAAAACGCCGGATGAATTTCCCCGTGGTTCGGCGCAACGCGGCTTCAGGATCAATCCCCAGGTAGCGAGCGATATTGACCATCACAAAAAGAACATCACCTAACTCATGGTCTTGTTCATCTTGGTTGCCTGCGGCTATGGCCTCTGCCAGTTCGTCGATCTCTTCACGGAGTTTCTCCCATGCCCCGTCTACGTTCTCCCATTGGAAGCCGACAGTTGCGGCCTTTTTCTGTGCCTTTTCGGCGTACATCAACGCCGGGAGATGGCGGGGCAGATCGTTGAGGATGCTCTTTTCTCGCGGACTCTCTTCCGCTCGCTCGGCTTGTTTGATGGCTTCCCAATTGGCCAACACGGCTTCGGCATCGGCCGCCTGTACGTCGCCGAAAACATGTGGATGGCGTCTTTTCATCTTTTCGGTGACGGTCTGTATCACGTCGTCAATAGTGAATGCGCCGCTTTCTTCTGCCAACCGGGCATGGAAGACGATTTGGAGGAGCACATCGCCCAGCTCCTCGCACAATGCTTCATAGTCCTCCGATTCGATGGCTTCAATGACCTCATAGGTTTCTTCGATAAGAAAGCGTCCCAAAGAGGCATGGGTCTGTTCCCGATCCCACGGACAGCCGTCCGGAGCGAGCAAGCGCTTCATCACTTCAGTCAAAGGAACCAGAGAGTGCATTGATTGGGGAGAAGAAGTAACGGCAACTCCCGGCAAAAACAACGATGTCAGATGGTCGACGGGCTGTCGGTCAAGCTCGTGCAGGGCAATGGAATGCACTTGCTCTTGCGCCGTTCCGGCCGCTTCTATGAGGGTGACGGAGGTGGTCGGCTCAAGCCACTCCAACAGTTGCAGCTTGAGCTGTGAGGACACAAAACGATTGTGAAGTTGAAGAAAGACGGCTGCTCGTTGGGGGATCCACTGTTCAGGCTCAAAAGTCAGGGCATCGAAGACTTGCAGGCCGGCCAACGGATCCAAACGAGCGGCGGCAAAAATGGCGTCAAGTGCACTCATACTGGGTACCAAATCAAGAGTGAAACCTTGGTTTTTGGCTTCCAGCATGATGAGGCGCACGGACTCTTCAGCCACAAGAGGATGCCCGGGTACCGCGTAAGTCACCGGGCCCCGTGAGGCGGCGGCTATCACCCGTTCAGCGATCTGTTTGTATAAGCTTTCGAAATCCGGGTTTTCATCATAAAGATCGTCGAAAGTGACGAAGTGCATACCCCGGGCAGTCAGCTCTTGCACGGTGGGATGAACGGCCGTCCGCAAAAAAAGAGTGCGGGCCTGACGAAGAGCGTCCCAGGCACCCACTGACAGCTGTTCAAAGGCACCGGGTCCAAGCCCGACAATGGTGATATCCGCTTTAGCGCGCCCTGCGTGTTCGCACACTGTCTCGTCCTCCATAGGAAGCACCACGGATGATGCGATCCCCGGCAGATGCCGTGCAAGTTTGAGGCTCCCGGCTCCGAATCTGCGGCTCCGGGGTACCAATTCCACTGGATCGTGACTTAATACTGTCAGCACTTACGCCGGGTGAGCCGGCGACCGCCGCCGGACATGATCGACCCTCTCAGACCACGGATGGCCGAGAAGGTCGATCATCTGAAGTGTTCAACTTTGGACAGGCCGTTTTCAGGATAGGCAGCAGCTTTTGATTATCTGCGTACAGCTTCCTTGAGCTGTTTGCCGGCCTTGAAGGCGGGGGTTTTGGTTGCTGGAATGTCGATCGGCTCCTTGGTAGCCGGATTGATACCGGTTCTTGCCGCACGTTCTCTTACTTCAAATGTACCGAAACCGACCAGGCTTATTTTCTCCC
>FZPS01000096.1_pt73 | contig 12222 bp, 16 predicted proteins | sample 1817821 | NCBI WGS metagenome assembly FZPS01 (sample SAMEA104158645, study PRJEB21678) | metagenome | place: Germany | collected 2015-04-21 | reverse complement strand
GTCTCATTCTAAACGATGGTATATATAGCTCAATCTCTTTTCCATCTCTAATTGCTGAACGAAATATAAATTGCAACATTTCCGATAAAGCATATGTGTCCTCATCTATTCTAACACTTTTCCCAATAAAAAAATTTTTAAGATAAGGATTTATAAACCTATTCACGGTATAGGCTATATATTTTCTATCTCTATATTCATTTGTTGCTCGACTATTGATTGGAGCAAAGCATTTTTTAGATTGATACCCTTTTGATTGCAATGCTTTCCTAAAATTTTCCTTGTCTCCTAAAAATGTAGTCCATAATACTTCTTTAGATTTTGCCTTACATCTATTGTAGAAAAAATTATATATGTTATTTTTCAAGACTTCTAAATAACTTTCCTTAGCTTTTTCATACCAAGACAAAGAAAGATTATTTTTATCTTTTCCTATTGAATTTAATTTTCCATCTTCTAATCTAATATAATCTTTTAATAAAAACCATCTCCTTTTTATTTCCAAAATACTTCCTTGCTTTCTTTTATAGCTTTATAAAGTTTCATGTCTATCAGTTCCTCAACTTCCACATTCTCTCCAAGGTATTCTTCTAATAAATAATACCTCATGTCAACTAACCAACCTTTAACATCATCAATCCTACTTTGACTTTTATTATAAGCATCCGTTACTAAATATCCACTACCATTAGAAGATATTACAATATCAAATCCCTTATAATTAATAACTCCACCTAAGAAGTTGTTATATAATTTTTCAAATTTATCTAATGAAACTTTGGTGAATGATAAAATTATATCTTTAATATCTTCATCTTTACAACCTTTGTGTATGAAATCTAAGCCGTCTATATCCATATTTAATATATCAGGATATTGCTCTATCAAGTCTTTAACTATCAAATTTATCAACTCCCTTTTTATTGAACTACCCGCCACTTTCGCATAAAGCTTAGAAGTGGGGGATTCTTTTTTAGTAAGAAGTTTGCTGTTAAGCCTTATTCTTGCAAGGGAGTCCAAACCCCATTATGTGTTCGCAGATTTTCTGCTTACACTTACATATTAATCTATGATAATCCTTTTAGGACTAAGGTATTCTTTGCATACTAAATTAATCTTACAAATATGTGCCTTTCGCATAATATTTAAAGATCCATTTACATCGGCATTTATTAATGTTCCTATACCTGACTTATATAAGCCTCTTGTTTTTCTCTTGCCAGAGAACTTTGGTTTATCTTCTACCTTACCATATACAGGGATTGCATCTTCCATAAGAAAGTCTGCTTGGGAAGTATAAGACTCTTCTTGAATAATAATATCTATGTTTGATATTATTCCATGTTCTTCAAGTCTACTTACTAACCTTCCGAAAGGTATATTTACAAAGTTTTGGTTGTTTGTCTTTCCTAAATTAGAGTTACCTTGCATATCCTTGTTGTAACCAATAACTATTACACCTATATTGTTTGATATACAATAATCTTTTATATATTTAGCTGTTTTGTTGATATAGTCACTAACTGAGTTATTTCTCTTGTTCCATAATTTTTGTTGCTTCTTTGTTGTTTTGGTAATCTTTTGTTTGTCTTTTATGCTTTGAAGTCTTGCATTTTCTTTGTTGGCATATCTATTAATTGATTTAAGCTTTTTGCCATCAATGATAAAAGCTTCTCCATTATTAGTGGTACAGGTACATAAGTTGTTTATTCCCAAGTCAATAGCAAGTACATTTTGTTTGTTTAATGCTTCTTCAGATAACTCTACTTCGTAGACCCATTGTATCTCGAAGAACCTTGCATTGTGTTTTGGAATAATTCTAACCTCTTTTACCCTTTTACCTTTTAAGTTTGGTGGAACTTTTATCTTAATGTTACCATAGGTTTTTTTGAAATAAGAAGACATTGGAACAGTAAATACACCTTTGCTTAAGTTAAACTCAGCAAATATAAGAGTAAAATAATCATCCTTAATATACTTTGGAATTTTTACTTTGTCCTTATCATAGCCTTGTTTGTTTAGGAGAGCAAAAAATGACTTAAAACTTCTATCTACTAACTTGATTATTTGTTGAGCAGAGTTTGCATTAAGAAGTTGGTAATTCTCATTTAGTTTAGATATGTGATAATTTGCATTATAATTTAGATAAGTTTTATCATTAAAAAAATGTTGTCTTACATTATACAGTGCAACATTATACATATTTTTTGACAAATGACACAGTTCCTTAAGAAGCAGATACTCCTCTTTGGTTAGGTGTTTTAGTTGCTGTTTCTGTGTTCCGTACATAATTGTTCACCTCCTTATATATGTATATTATATCACACTCTGTGACAAAAGTCAAGTAAAGTAAGTAATTTGCTTATATTTGTATTCATTTTAAGTATAATAAACAAAAGAAGCAATTCACCCCACCACCTATAGAGGCTGGGGGTACTCTTGCTATTTTTAATAGATTAATTGAAAATTACCATCTTCTTTTATAATTATATCAAAAAATACAGACTTTGTCAATATCAAATCCTTTATAAGTTTATTGTAGTGCATATTATTTTTCGTTAATATATCTTTGTTTATATTCAATGACTCCAATAACTCATCTAACTCGTCTTGACTTCTACATTCGAATGATAATTGTGAATTAAATGAAAAGTTGACCTCAATTCCTTCTTCATAAGGACTATAAAATTTTAACTTATCTATAATGTTCACATCTATTTTACCTTCTATTACTTTAGATTTTAATATCAATTGTACCATCTCCTTAATATATTATTTGAAATTTGCCATCTTTTTTTAATATTATGCTTAGATGCAGAGGTGCTTTTGTTTTTATCTCTACATCTAAGTTTTCAATTTTAATCACAGAACTCAGTCGCAGGAAGCCCACTCTTTTAGGAGTGGGAGGAATGCGATGATTTCATTTCTCTCCTTTCTAAAATATATTTATATCCATCAAATCTTTGTATTATTTGACAGTATTTATGATTAATTCCTTGTATTCTTCCTTTAATCAAGTTAATATTAAAACTACCCGTACTTCTGCATGCTACACTACCATACCAAACCCCTGTATGTTTTCCTTTCGGCACAACAGCTTTTACCATGTCTCCACTCATAAACCCAAAGAAATATTTTTGTCTTGGTAGATACGCTCTTGGAAATCCGTACCCATCTAATGTAGTCCTACTGTAGTTGCCCCTACCTAGTGCTTTGATGTATAACACGTTTTCAGTTTTGAATACTATTTGACTTGGCGTTGATTGCCCTATGCAGATGGCATCATAATGATGGTCTTTAGATAATCCTAAATTAATTCTATTCATTTTAGTTCTCGCACCTGTGCCACATTCCAGTTGTAACCCAGTTTGCTTTAACACTTCGTACACCTTCCATCTTGTAGCGTTTAGTATGGCACAATCTCTTAGTGATTTTTTAACTTGTTTTTGAATGTTTGGATAACCAAATTCTTCTGCTGTCTTATTACCCTTCTTCTCGTTACAGTCTCTACAAGCAATACCTAAGTTATCAACCCTGTTACTGCCACCACGACTTTTAGGCACAATATGTTCAATTTCTAATGGAGTATTCTGCTTACCACAATAAATACATTTTCTGTTAAACTTTTCAGCAACTTCATACTCAGTAAATCTCAAATCTACTTTACCATTTTTATATATTTTAATATGCTCTATCTCTGAAAATGGCACATTCGTATGGGTTGTAAAAGTTGTAAATTTACTTTGTTCAGGTGTTCTACAGCTACATACAAAATCATTACCCCAACTACTTAATGTATAATTATCATTTTTAAATAAGTTAATAGCTTGAAACATTAGTGATAAATTTTCATAACAAGAATATGATAGTCTGTTACCATACCAACTATCTTGCCATACTAAACCATTAAAAGAAACCGTATTGTTTTTATGCACCATTCTATAGCCTATTTTATCTCTAAAGTTTTCTAAAAACTCTTCTTTCCCTTTGTCTGCAAAGTTTAATGTTCCTGTTTGTGCGTATATATCGTCTATTATACCTTCATAATTTAATGATTCCACATATTCAATAGCTTCTTCCCAAGCGTGTCCTCTTGTTGTATATTGCCACCTAAATACATCTTCTTTATAAGTTTTGTCATCTAAATCTATTTTATATTTACTTTTAAAATACCAATACACACTTCCTATAAAGGATTCGGTAGCGTTTTGTAGCCTTTCTCTTAAATCTTTTCTAAGCGAAACAAAACTTAAATATTCTGTTACGTTTTTATTCTCTATAGAGTTTACTATTTTTTCTAATTCATAATAAACTTTTTTAGCATTTTCAAATCCTTCTTGCAATTCCCTCATTTTGTTTAAATCTTCTGTATTCAATCTATCTACTTTTTTTTACTTCTACTTTGTCAAACAAGTCCAACATTTTAAATCATCTCCTTTAAATTATTTCCAACACTAATTCTACATTGTATTTATAAAACAATGTGCTATTCCCTTCTAAAAACTGTTCTTTATATTTTTTATTGCCAAAAACTTCTTTTAGTATTTCATCTTTAGTGCTTTGAAATATTACTGGTGCGGAATATGTGAATCTATATCTTTTATAATCTCTACTTATAGTATAACTTATGTTGAAGTTTTTAATTTGCAATTTGTTTACACGTTTTGATATTTTTGCAACTTTTTTATTGAGTTGTTTTATAAGTTTTTCTTCTTTTCTCATTTGTAGCTTTTGTTTAAAATTTTCAATTATTTTAAACATCTTAATCATCTCCTTATTTAATTTATTTCTTATAATAATATTATAACATTATTTCATTAATTCGTCAAGACAAAAAATAAAAAAAGTTAGAATTATTTTTTAAATTCTAACTGGCGGAAAGATGATAATATTTTTAGGCGAGTTTTGGATTTTTCTACCCCATACTTGCAATTACACATAACTACGTTATACACGCATCTTTATTGCGTATAACATACCATTACAATACATTATACGCACAATATTTACCAAACTTTATATAATTCTTCTACAAATTTACTTCTCTGTACTGTTTCAAGCTTTAAGTGTCCAGCTAATTTACTATCTTTAAAAACATCTATCATATGATAATATCCCATTTCTCTTGTATCAGTAGTTATCATTCTGCTACCCTGCAATATATCTCCTGTCATAAATAGCCTTGTACTGCCCTGTCTTGATAATAAAGAGTATAGATTTTCTTTAGTAAGTAATTGCATTTCATCGGCTAAAACTATACAATTATTAAAAGATGTCCCTAAAATATCTTCAATACTGCAAATTTCAACTAAAGACATTTCTATATATCCTTCTAATAACTTTATTCCGTTCATAAATCGGTCTTTTTTATCTTCTTTTAAGGCTTCTAAATTAGATGTTATACTTCCTAATGTATGTACATACTTATCAAACACACTACCTTTTTTAAATCCAATTTGTAAATTTTTATCCATAGCAATAGGTGGCTTGACCAACACTATTTTATTGTATTCACTTTTTTTATCTAATATTTTCTCAAGTGCTACAGCTAAAGAGAGGTATGTTTTGGCACTGCCACCAAGACCCGATAAACTAACCATAGGAATATCATCTCTCATTAACAATTCTATTGCTAATTTTTGCTCTAAGTTTCTTGGTGTAATTTTAGAAGGTCTAAAATCCTCATACTGTAATTTTTCTAATATTCCATTTTTATATATACCGACTGCTGTTTTTTTATTATTTATATTAGAAGTCATTATTACAAATTGATTTTCATATGGTATTAATTTTAAATCAGATAAATTTAATTTTTTATCTTTATAAAACTTATCTATTACAAAATCTTCAACTTCTATTTCTACTTTTCCACTATATAGTGTTTTATATAAATCTTCCTTTCTGTTAGCTGATTCTGTTGATATACCAATAGTTTCTGCTTTTAATATTAAAGCTAAGTCATTACTAACCAATATAGTTTTACCATATTTTTTATTACACAAACAAGAAGTAGCAAGAATTAGGTCGTCATTACAAGAGTACTCTATGTTATCATTAGATTTATCAAAGTCTTTCTCTACATGTACACTAATGTTATTCTGTAAGCTTACCCATTCTTTTATATCTCCATACTTTTTTATATCTGCAATCTCTCTTATAGCTTTTCTTGCTTGATACCCTAAAACTCCGTCTAAATACTTTTGTCTATCTAACTCTTGTATTACAACCATAGGTATAATAATTCCTGCATTAGATTTAGTTTCTATAAAATCCATTAATCCAAACTTTAGCAATACATTTGTGTCCAATAAATAATTAACTCTTTCCATTATTCATCACACTCACAATCGCCATAATCTTCTCCACAACATTCGCAAGTATCATATGCGTCATTTTCTTCATAATCTCCATCGATTAATTCATCAACTACGCCCAAATTCTCTGCTTCTATACCACTAAAATACCAATTTTCTCTTCTGTCTATAAAGTTTTTTAATTTATCATTTTCTATATATGAATTTTCGCAAACATAGTCCATATATACTTTCGCAATTCTATCAGCTTCGTTTGTTTCTCTTTTTATATTTGTTGAATCTGACCATATACCAAAGCTAACATCGTGGAACATAAACGAACTATTTTTACAAGCCATTCTATACTTGCCTGACATTGCTATTAATAAAGCTATACTCATAGCTTTCCCTGTAACAACTGTTATAACTGGAGCTATTGAATTTTCTATTAAGCTCGACAATCCTATACCACTATAAGCACATCCACCACCTGAGTCTATATATAAATATATCGGTTGAATTTCATTTAATTTAGGGACTATCATAATATTATCTCCGTATAATTCTATATCTTTTAATGCTTTTTCCATTTTTTCTTTAGCAATGTTATCAATCGCTTCATCATAAACATTGATGTCGATTATTTGTGCTGTTATTTCAGCACACTTTTCTTCTGTTATTTCTCCTGACAATATTATATTTCTACAAGGTGGTATCAAACTTTCGTCTATTTTAGTTTCCATTCAACAAGTCCCCTTTCGATATTTTATAGTCTACAAACTCAATATTATCTCTTCCTTTCATAATTTTCATAAATCCTATTGTTAAGATACCTTCGTTCAACTTTTCATTAAAAGCTATTGAAAATTTACAAGCATTTTTTATATTATATTTATCAATATCTCTTACATAATTACACAATTCATCAACATTTTCACTATACTCTACCATTTAACATCTCTTCTTTTCTTTTTTTAGACGTTATATAAGAGTTTCTTATTATATGTTCAACTTCTTCTACTGCTATATATTTCTTTTTTATTAAAGAATTGTTTGTTTCCGATAAATCAAATAGTTCTTCAAGATTTTTAGATTGTGATTGTAATTCTTTTATCACATCTTCTTTAGTCATAGGCACTTTTTTTAACATGACATCACTCCCTTTTTATTTTACAGGTATTGCAAACATTTTTATATTTTCATCGATTATTCCAATATTTTGACTTGCCCTTGAATTAGGTATGTTAAGACCATTATCAGAATAGCCATTAGCTCCAACAAGTGAACCACTTCTTGCATATATATTTTCTATTTTGTCCTGATGAATATGTCCTAATAAACAATAGTCTGCCATAATTCCTGTTTTTTCAAACCATCTTAATTTGAGCTTATTAACAGAATCTATTAAGTTACCGTGGTTTATTTTATCGCCATGAATCAATATTATGTTTTTCCCATTTATATTTACCATATCTTCAAGGGTATCTCCATTGTTTAAAAATGTTATACTGTTGTTATATCGTGTTTTTATCAGAAAATATAATAAATAATCAAAACTATCCATAGCAATGGAATTTATAGATGAAAACTTTTCGTATCCCTGTATCCTACTTTCATTACCCACTACGGAAGCCATTTTTAGATTAAATCCTTCCTTTAATAATAGCTCGATACAAATTGATAACATTTCAAAAGCTTTCGTCATAGCCTCTGACCTACAAGCCTCATTTGTTATTTTTTTATCCATATGTGTATCTAAATTTATTAAATCTCCTGTAAATAGTACGCACACGTTGGTTATCGATTTACTTTTAAATTCCATAATGGCATCGTTAAAAAGGTTTATTAATCTTTTTTGTGCTATCTCAAAGTTGTATTTATTGTTTATCAAATCTACAGTTTCACCAATGTGTAAATCAGATAAATGTATTATTCCTTCTTTATTATTATTATTATTATCGCATACTTCATATTTATTTGGTTGTATTTTACACTTTGGTATGGTTTCTATTAAGTCTTCAAGTAAATTTTCAACGTGTTGACTTGCTCTGTTTTCAAATCTCAATGCTTTTCTTTCAATTCTAAGTGTATCTTGTGTTCTTTGTAGTTTCTTTTTTAGATTAATACAGTACTGTATTAGCTCTTCTCTTTCTAATTCATATTCATCTACAGGTAAAGTTTCAGAAACAGTTGAAAAATCCCTTTTAATAACTTTTTCATCTTCTCCGAATTTGCCAAAAGTTACATTGGTGTCATTATCAACCTTGAATCTTTCAAGATACCAATAATATTCTCCAAACTTAACTTTTTCTTTACTAACGTAACAATTTCTAAGCTGTCTTTCGATGCTTGTCATTCCTAATTCTGCTAATAAATTTAATATTTTATTAGTCTGCCAATATACCCCATCACTTCTTGTAAGTTTAAAATACTTGATAAAAATCCCCCTCCTTTTGGACATTAAGCTATTTCTTCTATTTTACTTTCTGACAACTCAATCATAGTAACCATCTTCTTTCATAGAGATTCTGAATAGTAAAGCTTTTAGTGTATTTAACTTATTATCGTTATTATCAATTATTCCATCAACTATATCAAATATTCCTTCAAATTCTTTCTTATCTGCAATTTCCCTTCTTTCCCATTCTTGTGAGTTAAAACCACCCCTGCTATTTGCTCTTTCGTATCTATTAGAATCACTTGTATCTATATAAAAACTAATAACTCTATCTTTAAACTCTTTTTTAAACTCAATTAATCCAAGTTTATCTAAAACTACTACATAAGACCTATTATCTTTGACAGCTTGTTTATGCACTCCATAATACCAAGTATCAGGGATATTATTAACCAAAGTATTGTATGTTCTATATTCTAAAATCTCATCATTTTCAATCATTTTTAAAAACTTTTCTTTAGTTGTAAAATAGTAAGGATTTTCTTCACTTTCATTCGGTCTCATAGGTCTTGTAGTATGACTTATGATAAAATCAAATCCACGTTTTTTTAATTCGGAAGCGAGATAATCTTTTCCACTTCCCTGATAACCACACAACACGATTATTCTATTTTCCATAAAAAGTGTCCACCACCCTCTCAAAATCTAACCAAGTCTTACACATCTGTCCTTCCCAACCTTCGTTCCATTTCATTCTGCCATAAGGCTCAAATAACACTCTTGAATCTGCATTAGGATTATGCAAATTCCTAATATGGTCATCCAATATTATATTACATTTTATCATATTCTTGTCACTAAGAGTAAATTTAGGTGACATTACAGGTATTACATTTATATCAGGTAAATATTTTTCAAACATTTCTAATTTGTTTCTTATATTTTTACTTTGCCCTGCTGTTACAATTGCAACTTCGTATTTTTTATTTAATCTATTCAACACTTCAATACAATTTTCAAAGAATATAGGATTTTTATACAGTTTTTCATGATTAAAAAACTCATCAATTTCAGCTTTGCTTTTAAAATTAGTAGCCACATCTTTAAAATCCCATTGTGTTACATCTTTCCAATCATCATTCCTGTTATTCAACTCATTGTTAAGCTGAATAAACATACGAATGGTGTTTGTTATAACACCATCGCAGTCTATTGCAATCATAAAATCACCTACCTTTCTTTTTTTTAATTACAGGGTATGGAGCTTTTGCATTGTCATTTATTATTTTTCCACTTCTTTTGGCTATAAAAAATGGACAAACAAATAATATAGCTCCTTTTATAACTCTGCAACCTTCACATTTATTCACATCTTTTAATTTACAATGCGAACATTTTTCTGGTATAACTAAATCTAACTCTGGTCTACCCATTCGGGTTCACCTACCTTTTGTTTTGCAAGTTTTATGTTCTCGCTATGTATTGAAAACATTAAGTTTGTAAAATTACACATTCGATTTAAGACACTTCAAATTGATTAAGGGTATATTTATATACCTGTACTTCCCAATCCCCCTCTCGTGGCTTCATTTGATAAATCTGCTTCTATAAAATCAAAATCTTCCATAATTTTATTAATTCTAAATTGACACAATCTCGTTCCCTTTGGTATTTTTATTTTTCTAAATGTAAATGAATTTTTTACTAACTCGTTCATTGAGTTTTCTTTTAAATCCTCTACTTTTTTGTCATAGAAATTTTCAAATAATTCCGATATTCCATTTATTAAATCTTCTTGCTGTATTGGTGCATAAACTGGCATGTGCCACACATCTTTATCAGAACAATAAGCAGTATCTATTACGCCATAATGATTACATTGTATCAATCCAAATTGTTTAAATGTACTTGAACGAGGAACTATATTAGCTTCGTATCCCTCTGGTAACTTCATAGACACACCTAAACTTAACATATATCTTTTCCCAACTTCAATTTCATAATCTTGTGCTGTATACAAGTCAATCCAATTAGATTGGCTTTTGTCTCCTATGTGTTGTAATTTTGGATTATCATTGTGATACATTACTTTAATTTCTGTCATTTTCTCTCCTTTCTAAAATATATTTACTTAATACAAGTATACCACATTATTAATTACCTTTGAACCTCCTACGACTAAAGTCGCAGGATTCTTGGGTAATACCTTCTATTGAAGATAAATCTACCAAGCTATCCTCTTAGTTCCTAAGATTCTTTATAATTATTTATTATATACTTAATATTCTCAAACCTTCTCTTAATATATTTATACTAGCATTATAATCTCTGTCTATTTTTAATCCACATTCTTCACAGATATATGTTCTCACCCCTAAATCTTTAGTTTGATTACTTTGATACCCACAATTACTACATATTTGACTACTTGGATAAAATCTATCTATTATACTTACATTCTTTTTATTCCATCTAGCTTTATACTGAAGCAATAATTTAAACTCATAAAAACTTGCATCTGCTATGCTCTTAGCTAACTTATGATTTTGTAACATACCACTTACATTTAAATCTTCCAAACATATAATATCATAATCCTTTACTAGTTTAGTAGTTAATTTATGAATAAAATCCAACCTACTATTATATATTTTCTTATGATATTTATTTACTACTAATCTCTGCTTATTTCTATTCTTACTTCCTTTTTTACGTTTAGATAATTTTCTTTGAGCTTTTATAAGTTTATTCTCATATTGTCTATAAAATTTAGGATTGTGTATAATTTCATTATCACTTGTAGTGGCAAATTCTTTAATACCAAGGTCTATACCAACTACTGCTCCTATCTTATCTACTATATTATTATTTGGAACATCTAAACAACATAGAGATATATAGTATTTTCCATCAGTATCTTGTGATAATGTTGCAGAAACTATCCTACCTTCATATTGTCTTGAATAAGCTATTTTTATTTGTTTAACTTTAGGTAATTTTATTTTACAGTTTTGTTTCTTATATTTACCCGTAGAAGTGTATTGAGTTTCTTTTTCTTTTATTTCTATGTTATTGTTAGTATAATTCATCTTAATAGATTTATAATTATCTTTATAAGATTTAAACTTAGGAAAACCACATTCCTTTTTAAAGAATTTTAAGAATGTTTGATATTGTGCTTTTAATGTATTTTGTAATACTGATTTCTCACATTGACTCAACCATTGCTTTTTCTTCTTTAAATGAGTTAAGAGTAAACACATTTGAGTAAAATTATAAACTTTCTTGTGATGGTTTAATCTATGCTTGTTTATATTAAGAAAATAATTCCACACATATCTTTTTGCGTTGAACATAATTTTTAATTGTTCTTCTTGTTGCTTATTGGGATATATTCTATATTTATAACCTTTCTCCAGTGCACTCACTCTCCTCTCTAATTTAATATTACCATATATTTATATATTATGCAATATATTTTTATTATTTATATATATTATTTGCCACTAACCCATGACTGGAGTCACGGGC
>FZPS01000227.1_pt71 | contig 12225 bp, 9 predicted proteins | sample 1817821 | NCBI WGS metagenome assembly FZPS01 (sample SAMEA104158645, study PRJEB21678) | metagenome | place: Germany | collected 2015-04-21 | reverse complement strand
TGAAAAATTAGGAATGCATGCTTTTCTTGCTGTTAATGCCGGAAGTGATAAAGAACCGCGTTTTGTGGTCATGAAATATTTTGGCAATAAAACGAGTGATAAACATATTACCTTTGTTGGTAAAGGTTTAACGTATGACTCAGGCGGTTACGATATTAAACCGGGTAAAAGTATGTTTGAAATGTTTACCGATATGGCAGGTTCAGCGGCTGTCATCGGGGCGATGAAAGCAATTGCCGATAATAACTTAACCGCGAATGTTGTTGCAGTTACCGCTTTAACTGAAAACTTAATTAATGGTAAAGCTTATAAAAACGGGGACATTATTTCAACAATGAAAGGTTCCACGGTTGAAATCGGTTCAACGGACGCTGAAGGAAGACTTACCCTTGCGGACGCGATTTATTACGCCGCCACTAAATTAAATTCGACACACATTGTTGAATTATCAACATTAACGGGTGCTTGTGTTGTCGCACTTGGGACCGATATGATAGGGGCGACTAGTAATAACGATGAATTTTATAAATTAGTCTTAGCCGCAGGCAAACATGTTGGTGAACCTAATTGGCGTTTACCTGTCACATGTGTATTAAAAGAAGCAGTCAAAGGCGAATTTGCCGATCTTAAAAACTCTGTTCCTGGTGGCGCGGGTACGATTACCGCTGGGATATTCCTTGAACACTTTAGTGAAAATATTCCGTTTGTCCATTTAGATATTGCGGGGACAGCCTACGGCAAAGCCAAACGATATTACGCAAACGGGGCAACAGGAGTTGGTGTTAGAACACTTTATAAACTTGTAGCGACGAATTTTACTAAATAAATTAATCACTTATTTTAGTTTGTTACTAAAAACATGGAATAAAAAAGATGGAAAAATGATGTGTACCCCAAATCTTAGACAATAGGGAAGAGGTATTTGACAATTAATTGTTTTTTGTTAGAATAAATTGAGATCGAGCTTAGGTTTGCACTTTCTTGTGTGGCCTAGGCCTTTTATTTACTAACAGTTTTTTAATCTTTAGAAAGGGTCTTTTCCAATTGATATAATAGTTAAAGGGTGTGATAATTAAGTGATGAAAGATATTAAACAAATCATATGAAATTTACAAGATTTTAACCTACTTTCTCAATAGTCAACTAAATATAGAAACTTTAAGGAGCGCATAATAATGGATAAAAATAATAAAGAACATATTCTTAAGTTTGCAACATTTGCAGAACAAAACTTAGATTTAAATAATTTACCGGATATTGAACCTTTTAAATCATTATCAATGATTGTTGTTAATTGTATATATTCACTTAGAGCTAATTACCGCACAATAACAATGCCTGTAATACAAAGATACGCTGATAAGTTTTTAGACGGTGATGTACTTAAAGGTGGTGAAACACTAACTGATTTAATGAATAATATCGATAATAATGGTGGCTATGTTCTTTTTGCCCATAATATCTTAAAGAATAAACAAGTAATAGGTGGCGACTTAAAGTCACTAGTGTGTTATAACCTTGCTAGTAAATTAGTGAGTATTGGTATAAATACACTTGAAGACTTTAGAAACTATAAAGACATATCACATTTAGAAAAGACTATCCTTTCTGTTAAAGGCGTAGGACCTGCCGCAATGAATTATTTATTTATGACCGCTGGAGACAATTCACGTGTTAAAGCTGATGTACATATTTATCGCTTTATTGATGCCGCTATTGGGATTACATTAACTAGTGAAGAAGTGCAAACATTATTTAGTGAAGCTGTTAAAATCTTAAAACCTAAATATCCAAAGCTTACAGTTACACTTCTAGATAACGCTATATGGCAAAAATATAGTGTGCAGTAATAAAAGTAGGATCTTTTTTTACTGTCCACTATTTAGTATAATTAGCGTAGTATCTATAGTTAAAGGAGTAAATTATGTCCTTAGTTAATAAATTACATATTTTAAGTGAATTAAAAGAACAAACAATTGGTGAAAAAGTAGGATCTAATACTACATATCAAAGTATTATCCTCCGTGAAATTCCTGAATTATTAAAACATTATATTAATGAAGATGTTTTACGCATTAGTTCAAGTGTTGGGCAAGCAATGTATGCAGAAGTACCGTGGATTTGTATTTTATCGAAGAATCCTAAAATATCGCCGAGTGTACAAAAAGGGATTTATTTAGGCCTATTATTTGATAAGTCGGGTGAATCTTTTTATTTGACATTAACCCAGGGTGCGACTTTTTTTCAAAAAACAACATCAGGCGCTAAAGAAAGAAACAAAAAAATTAAAAGAACCACTAGTTATTTTCAAAATGAAATTGAAAAATACGGCACCTTAACTAAAGAAGATTCTTTTTCTACAGAAACTATTAATTTAGGAGATAATTTAAGTCAGACCGCTAAAGGGTACGAAAAAACTACTATTATCTCCAAACATTTTAAATTTAATGATTTTAATGAAGATGTATTTTATGACTCTCTAGTAGCGCTCATTAATGAATACACTGAAATCATTAATCATATTGGTGATAAAAAATATGAGGATATCATTAATCTTATTGACCCTGATAGTGTCTTAGTGGATGTTGATACCGCAATTGAAAATATCACTAACGCTTTAGGCGACACCACTGATGTACCGCGTGATGTTACTGTCACGTTAAAGAAAGTAGGAAGAGGAGAAAAAAGAAGTAAGCGATATAATCGTATTTTCCAAGAAAAAATAAGTACAAAAGTCGATTATATTAAACAATCACAAACCCAATATAAAACAGGGTTAAAAGGCGAAAAACTCGCATTAGAATATGAAAGAGAAAGACTAATGAGTATGGGTTATGAACCTGACCAATATATAAGACACTTATCAGTCGAAAGTGATAGTTATGGTTACGACATTCTTTCTGCAGATATAATTGATGGTAAGTTAGAGCCAATATATGTTGAAGTAAAATCCACGACTGATCAATATGATACACCCTTCTTTGTTTCAAAAAACCAAGTAGAAATATCAAAAGAAAAAGGTAAAAACTATCGTGTCTTCCGTATCTTTGACATATCTTCCACTAGTCCGAGCTTCTATACCGCTGATGGAGAGCTAGAAGAAAACTTTATTTTAGATCCGGTTACTTTTAGCGCGATGTATAAATATAAAACTATAAACATTTAATAATAACACATAAGACCGAATATATTAGTATTTTATTAATAAAAGCAAAAGTTGGAATAACATTAATAAAAACAAAGTTTTTAAATTGGCTTTTTAATGATACAATGAAGAAGCAGTTAAAATAGTAGATATTATTTAGAGGTGCAACTTATGAAACTTACAGAAGCTGACATTAAGTTTAGATTTATTGAACCTAGTTTTGAAGCAAAGGGCTGGAAAAAAGTTCAAATAAGAAAAGAACACTACTTTACTGACGGTAAAATAGTTGTACTAGACGATAAAGTTGCAACTGAAAGAGGAAAGAAGGCTGATTACATTTTATTAACAAAAAAGGGTGAAATCCAATTAGCGGTTATTGAAGCAAAAGATAATAATCATAGCGTAGGTGCCGGAATGCAACAAGCAATTGATTACGCAAAAATATTGGATATACCTTTTGCGTATTCCACTAATGGGGATGGTTTTATCGAGCACGACTTTTTCACTGGAAAAGAAAGAGAGCTCAGCTTAGAAGAATTTCCTACTGAAGCCGAACTTTGGGAGAGATACTTAAAAGGTAAAGGCTTAGAAGGACATGAAAAAGAAATTAGTGAACCTTACTACTATCCACCCTTTAATGCTAAAAAGCCGCGTTATTATCAAAAAATAGCAATTCAAAGAACACTTGAAGCTATTGCTAAAGGTCAAAAAAGAATCCTTATAGTAATGGCAACAGGCACTGGTAAAACATTTACTGCCTTTCAAATTATTCATAGACTTTGGAGTCAAAGAGAAGTTAAAAGAGTTTTATTTTTAGCTGATCGTAATGTTTTAGTGGATCAAACAATGCAGGGTGACTTTAAACCGTTCCAAAAAGTAATGTATAAAGTTAAAGAAAAAACACTTGATAGTGCTTATGAAATTTATATGGCTTTATATCATCAACTAGCGGGCGAAGAAGGCGATGAACCTTTTAGAAATCTTAAACCAGATTTCTTCGATTTGATTGTAGTGGACGAAGCCCACCGCGGTAGTGCTAGAGAAGATTCACAGTGGCGAAAAATTCTAGAATATTTTAGTGATGCGATTCAAATTGGGATGACTGCAACCCCAAAAGAAACAAAATATATCAGCAATATTGAATATTTTGGTGAACCTGTATTTACATATAGTTTAAGGCAAGGTATTGATGACGGATTTCTTGCGCCTTATAAAGTTCTTCGCATAAATATAGATAAAGACTTAGAAGGATACCGCCCTGAAGCAGGGAAAATAGATATGTATGGTCAAGAGATTGAAGATAAAGAATATACTGTCAAAGATTTTGACCGTAAATTAATTATTGATGACCGCACTGCTGAAGTAGCAAAAAGAATAACAAGATGGTTAAAAGAAAATGGAAGGTTTAGTAAAACCATTGTCTTTTGTGTTGATATAGATCATGCTGAAAGAATGCGGAGAGCATTAATTAATGAAAATGCCGATTTAGTAAAAGAAAATGAAAAATATATAATCAGGATTACTGGTGATGATGATTATGGTAAGTCGCAAATCGATTATTTTTCAGATCCATTTGAAAAGTATCCAGTAGTGGCCACAACCTCAAAGTTGCTAAGTACAGGGGTTGATATACCTACTGCTCAACTTATAGTGCTAGACACTAATATCAATTCAGTAACAGAGTTCAAACAAATAATTGGACGCGGAACTAGACTTTATAAAGATTTGAATAAATATTATTTCACCATTATGGACTTTAGAAATGTGACACGCTTATTTGCGGATCCACAATTTGATGGTGATCCTATTTCAATATATGAAGGTGATAAATTTGTCCATGATGTACCAGAGCCTGATGATGATATTCTCATAGTGCCCAAAGATGAACCAGATGTTCCCGACATCCCTAATAAATTTAAAAAATATCGAGTTAATGATGTTGAAGTAACAATTCTTAGCGAAAGAGTTCAATACTATGACCGTGATGGTAAATTAGTAACTGAAGACTTAGTGGGTTACACTAAACGTAATATATTAAGTGAATATGAAACAATTGATAAATTTACAGAAAATTGGAAAAAGGCTGATAAAAAGACAACAATTATTGAAGAACTCGTTGATCAAGGTGTCTTCCTAGATATTTTAAGAGATGAATCACAAACCGTATATGATGACTTTGACTTAATACTAAATATTGCTTATGAAAAAGAGTGTCTAACAAAAGAAGAAAGAGCCAATCGAGTTAAAAAAAGTGGTTATTTAGATAAATATAATGATGTTTCGCGTAGTGTTCTCGAATACTTGCTTGAAAAGTATGTTGATGGTGGTATTAGAGAAGTAGAAGATACAAAAGTATTAGAAACTAGACCATTTACGGATATTGGAAGTCCAGCATCAATCGCTAATTTATTTGGCGGGCGAAACGGTTATATGAATGTTGTGAGAGAATTAAACAATCAATTATATATTTAAAAGAAGTAGGTGATTAATAGATGAGTTTAAACGGGTTTGTTAAAAAAGTACAAGATATAATGCGTGTCGATAATGGGATTAATGGTGATGCCCAACGAATCGAACAAATGACATGGTTATTATTTTTAAAAGTATATGACACAAAAGAATATGACTGGGAATTTCATGATCCAAACTATCAATCAGTAATACCTGAAGAACTTAGATGGAGAAATTGGGCAGTTGATAATAAAGATGGTAATGCTTTAACTGGTGAAGATTTATTGGATTTTGTAAATAATAAATTGTTTTCAACATTTAAGAAATTGCCACTAGATGAATCAGCACCAATTAAACAAAGAATTGTTAAAGCTATATTTGAAGATATTAATCAATATATGAAAGACGGTATCCAATTACGAAAAGTTATTAATGTAATTGATGATATTAATTTTGAAGATGCAAAAGAAAAACATGCATTTGGTGATATTTATGAGACCGTCTTAAAAGATTTGCAAAGCGCAGGCAACGCTGGCGAATTTTATACTCCTAGAGCAGTTACCGATTTTATGGTGCAAATGATTAAACCAAAACTCGGCGAAAAAATAGCGGACTTTGCTTGTGGAACAGGTGGTTTTTTAACTTCAGCTTTAAAAGAATTAGAAAAGCAAGTAGTTACCGCTAATGATAAAAGACTTTATGACGAAAGTGTTTTTGGTATTGAAAAGAAACCATTACCATATTTATTAGCAATTACTAACTTATTGATTCATGATATTGAATCGCCAAAAATAATTCACGGGAACTCTTTAGAAAGAGATGTTAGAACTTATAAAGAAGACGAAAAATTTGATGTAATTCTTATGAATCCACCTTATGGTGGAAGTGAAAATGAATCAATTAAAGTAAATTTTCCAACTGACTTAAGAAGTAGTGAAACCGCTGATTTATTTATGGCTGTTATTATGTATCGATTAAAAAGAAATGGTAGAGCAGCAATTGTGTTACCAGACGGCTTTTTATTTGGCGAAGATAGTGCAAAAATAGCTCTAAAAAAGAAATTACTCAATGAATTTAATTTGCATACAATTATCAGGTTACCAAAAAGTGTGTTTGCACCATACACATCAATAACCACGAATATTTTATTCTTTGATAATACGAAAAAGACAGAAAGTATTTGGTATTATAGAGTAGATTTACCTGCTAACTATAAAGCATTTTCTAAAACTAAACCAATGCTGCTAAAGCATTTTAAAAAGGCGATTTCGTGGTGGGATAATAGAATAGAGATAATAGATAGTGATACAGATACATTCAAGTCGAAAGAATATAAAGTAAATGAAATTGTGGATAGAAACTATGACTTAGATTTATGTAGTTACCCGAATTATGAGGAAGAGATTTTGACGCCTGAAGAAACAATTAGACAATATAAATATAAAAAAGAAAAATTAAGTAAGATAATAGAAGAAAAATTATTACAAATAGAAGAAATATTAAAAGAAAAATGATAGCTGAAAAACTAAGAAAATCTATATTAATTTCTGCGCTCCAAGGGAAATTAACAAATCAATTACCAAGTGATGATAAGGTGATTGATTTTATTGATGCCAAACATATTGAAAAAAATATTTCAGGTAGTGTAGCTTTGAAAATTCCTAAAACATGGGCATGGGTTAGATTTTCAAATTTGGTTGATTTTAAAATAGGAAAAACTCCGGATAGAAGCGATGCAAAGTATTGGGGCAAGGGACTCCCGTGGATTTCAATTGCCGATATGAATAATCAACCCGAGTTAACAAAAACTAAAGAAGAAATAACGGAAATAGCTTTTAACGAAATATTTAAAAGTGATATAGTTCCAAGGGGAACGCTAATAATGAGTTTTAAACTTACGATTGGAAGGGTATCTATTCTAGAAATAGATGCCTTACATAATGAAGCAATAATTTCTATATACCCGAAATCAAATAGTGAAATTATTAAAAGATATTTATTTTATACATTACCCTTTATTTCTAATTATGCTGATACAAAAAAAGCTATAAAGGGGAAGACTTTAAATAAGAGTAGCTTATCTAATTTGTTAATCCCTGTGCCGCCGATAGAAGAACAAAAAAGAATTGTTCAAAAACTAGATTTAATCATGCCTATTATTGATGAATTGGAAAAAAATGAAAATGAATTAGAAACTATAAATAGTGAATTTTATAAAAATATTAAAAACTCTGTATTTAATTATGCATTTAACGGTAATTTACCTAATTTATATGATGGATTAGGTAAGAAATTATCTGTTGATGATAAAACTATTTCTATAATTCCTGGGCATTGGGACATTAAAAAAATGTGTGAAATATCTAACATAATGACTGGGAATAGTATCCCAACTATTGTTAAAAGTAAAAAGTACAGCAAGGTAATGTCAGGCTATCCGTATATAGCAACTAAGGATATTAATTTTAACGGAATAATTGAATATAATAATGGTGTAAGAATACCTATCGACGAAAATTTTAAAATAGCAAAGGCTCTGAATACATTACTTTGTATAGAAGGAGGGAGTGCTGGTAGAAAGATGGGATTATTAGATAAAGATGTTGCTTTCGGTAATAAATTATGTTCTTTTGAGCCAATTGGTATTAATTATAAGTATTTATACTATTTTCTAAAATCAAGCATTTTTAAGACTCAATTTAATAATGCGATGACGGGTATTATTGGTGGTGTGGGAGTGAATAAAATCAAAAATTTCTTAGTGCCTATTCCTCCGCTTGAAGAACAAATTATCATAGTCGAAAAATTAGACAATTTTATGGATATTTTAAATTATAATAAAGTTAGTGAAATAAAGGAGTTTGAAGACTAATGCATGATGAAAATAACTATCTCCCATTGAAGAAAGATAATCTTAATATAGCAACAAAAGCGACACCACTATTTGATTCAATCAGAGAAGTGTGGAAAAGCAGGGGAATAATTGAAAGAAGCTTGAATTTACTGAAGGTTGATCCGAGTAGTGCTTGCCAAAGAATTTTTAATGCAGCCATTTCTGATTTAAGAGAAAAGTTGATTCTAATGGGTGTTGACATTGTTAAAACAGCGACAACAATTTATAAAATGGAAATTGTTGCTACAGAAGAAGATATAAAAAATTATAAAGTAAGAGGTCTCATTGATTTAGCGCATTATACTGGACTTCTTACGCAAGTTGATAGAAAAAGAATGCAAAGATCTTATGATATTAGAAATGATTTAGAACACGAGGCCATGCTTTATGAAGCAAACGAAGCAGATGTTTTATATATATTTCAAACATGCATCGAAGCAGTATTATCAAAGGATCCAATCAACTTGATAAAAGTTTCGGAAATTACAAAATTAATAGAAACAACTGATAGAGTATATCCGGATAAAATGATGATTGAAGATTTTAAATCAACATTGATTCCGAGACAAGAGGAGATAATTAAAACATTGATAGGAATCTCCTTAGATTTGGAAAAGCCTGATATAGTTGTCGAAAATGCATTTAATACCATAAATGCTTTTAGTCCTTATATTCATAATGATGTCAAGCTGAATCTTACTCATCACTTTAGCAGTAAATTTAGGACACTTAATAACAGGAGTGCAAGAATATTTTTTGCTGCAGGCTTATTCCCATATATTAGCGTTGCTGCAAGGAAACAATATTTTGACAAAATAATGGAATCATTAAAAAAAGTCGGGCCAGAATGGCACAAATACCCGTATCATGGCGAAATATTAAGAATTTTCTCTGAAATTGGATTTTTAAATTACTGCCCGAAAGACAATCTTTATCCTATAATAAAATGGATGATTATATTGTATGTTGGAGAGCCGGCATACACATCATCGTTCAGGAGGGTTTATTATAGTGATATCGGTGCTTCATTGGTAATTGAAATTTTATGCAAAAGTGCAAAAGTTGTTTTTCCGTACAAAGACGAATTATTAGCAGATGAAGATATAAATAAAAAAATAAATGCGAGCTTTAGAGTGAAAGAAAGATTCGATAATTTAATGGATGTAATAGAAAATAAAGAAAACATAATTTTTTAAGCCAATTTAGTATATATTCAGAGTAATTTTATTTGATATTTTGGTCTTGGTTCATTTTTTCTAAATTTATAATGAGATTTATGAAATTTATAATTATAAAAATAATTTGTGGTTTTGGTACACATCAAATTAGATTTTTTAATTATACTTGCTACTTTACTGCTATTTTGCGACACTTAATGTAGTTAATCAGCCTATGAAAGCAAAAAGTTTATTAAAGTTACCTAGTTTATTTAGTCTTTCAGTTATTCTTTTAAGTTTATCTGGATGCAGTGAGACTAATACGAACATAGTTGTTAGTTTTTTACCTTTAGAAGGGTCTTACGGAGCGTACGCCACTGCTTATTATCACGGTATTAATTATTTTCTAAATAATAATGAAGAATTAAATTTTGAATATGTTAATCTTGATGATTCCAAAATAGAAGAAACACTTAAAAATAAAAATACTAAATCTATTATTGGTAGTTTTAATTATGAATTTAATAATAGTGTTACTTCTAATAATGACGTATCTATTATTACGAGCTTTTATAAACCTGTTGATTACGAATATAACGCTGATAAAGCGTTCTTTCCGCTTATCCCGTCATTAACCTTAGAAGCAGAGTCTTTAGGGGATTTAATAGCACTTGACGAAAGTATCAATAGTGTTGGTGTGCTTTTTAGTGATGAAGAAGTTTATGAAGATATGTACTTAACCCTTAGTGAAAAGTTAGGACATAATACTTTTGTGGGATATGAATTAGATGATTATCATGACGCTTATAGTGCAATGTTAGATATCGTTATTGCTGCTAATCATGATGCATTAGTCCTCTTCACAAATATATATGACTTTAATAACTTAATATATAAATTAGCGATTAAAGATAATGAAACAGATGTATACGCTCCAAGTTATATTGAAAGATTCTTTAATGTCCCACCTAACTATAACGAAGATAAGTTTAGTATTTATTATCCTACATTCACTAATGCTTTAAATATTCATGAAGAAGAACTTAAGAATACATTTATAGCTTCAAAGTATTATGAAGAACTAAATACTACAATAAAGAAAAGAATAACCGACAACTTTAGTTTCTTTATGGATGGCTATCTAGCGGTATCTATCTTAAACAATGCAATTAATGAAATAGACTCCAAACTTATAAATACAAAAGAATTAACGAATTTATTACATAAAAACAATTTATTTAAGTTAGAAGTACAAAATCTTATCAAATTCACTAACTCTTGAAAGTTTTATCTCAAATTTATAAATACAATAGAATTTTAGATTTTATAACAACAAAGTTAATTATTCTTTTATTTTGACATACACATCAATAATCAAAGTAGTCCAGTAAAAACAGTCAAATTAGTCCGTTTGGGTTTTTAAAACATATAATTAATTAGAAATTCGTCCATCAAAAATGAAGAAATGTGTCCATTAGAACTCCAAAAGTCTCCGCCAGAATGTTCCAAGAGTCTCCGTTTGGCGTTAAATAGTAAATATTATTAGTGCATGAATATGGCATAATATGGGTAATGGAAAACGCTTTGTTAACACATTTCCTTGAGGTGAAAATATGATGATTCCATTTGTTATTAGTGCCTATGTAATGCAAGTATTCTTTTTGATTGGCTTATTCGCTGGTGAAAACTTTGTGTGGGCAAATTATGTTGGTATAGCCTTTACTTTATTAACCTTTGTGTTTGGGATTATTACGATTATTAAAAATGTCTCAGATGAAGCTAAAGATACGCGTAAAGAAGCAATGATTGCTAAATTAGTGCTGATCCCTTATTTTATCGTTAATTTAATTGTTGGCCTTATGGCTATTTTTGGTTCTTTAGATAATATTATTGCTTTACCTACTGTTGTTATAGCAGTACTACTTTTTATTGTTATCGCGGTCTTACTTTTATTACTTTTTAATTACTTTATTCTTGTTGTTACTAGTGCCGGTAATGTTCGTTACTTAATTAAAAATTTAGTAGATAAAAAAGACCAAACAGCATTATTACATATTGCCCTGCACTTTATTTTTATCGCTGATATTATTAGTAGTGTTATCTTAGTAGTAAAAAAAGATAAAGAAACAACTTAACAAGATAATAAATAAAGTGTGGCATAATTATTAAGAATGAAAATAATGCTTATCACATTATGTTCTGGAGGTGAGTAATATGTTAATTCCCTTTGTTGTTAGTGCTTACTTAATGCAAGTATTCTTTTTAATTGGTTTATTTGCGGGTGAAAGCTTTGCGTGGGCTAGTTACGCTGGGTTAGTGTTTACTTTATTAACACTAGTGTTTGGTGTTATTGCCACCGTTAAAAGTGTCACAGGAGATACGCGCGACACAAGAAAAGAAACAATGACATTTAAGTTATTACTTATCCCTTACTTTGTGATTAATTTTATTATTGGCTTTATGGCACTGCTTGGTGCGCTAGTGAATTTTATGGTGTTACCGATTATTGTGGCAGGTGTTATTTTAATGCTTGTCTTTAATTACTTTATGGTCGTCGTTACTAGCGCTAGTAATATTCG
>FZPS01000213.1_pt157 | contig 12225 bp, 8 predicted proteins | sample 1817821 | NCBI WGS metagenome assembly FZPS01 (sample SAMEA104158645, study PRJEB21678) | metagenome | place: Germany | collected 2015-04-21 | reverse complement strand
GATTTAGCCAGACCTTTTAAAGCGAAAGCTTCTTCTTTACCGAAACGGCCGTGAGAAGCTTTTTGGAGAAGATTAGCCAGATATGTAAGGTGTAAGGCGGCGATATCATCTGGAGAGGAATGTTCCTTCAAAAGCTGGTAGCAGGTATTGGTGTGGATGCCTGATTTAAAGAAATACTGCAGTTCAGGGAAAAGGATATCAACATACGTAACGAGCTGGATTTTGAGTTTAGCTTTAGCCTTTTTGATTTTTTCCCTGAATCGGCAAAGGCTTTTAAGGCGAAGTGAATCAATATCGATCTTGGAATAGATCCTGGGCTTGTTCACTATCATCGACTTGATGATGAGCAGACAGTCCACCTTATCGGTCTTAGTTTTGCGTATGTTGGTTTTCCGTAGGGTTGATGTCTGAATCGGGTTGATTACTGAGATGTTATAACCCAGTTCAAAGAGGTGGCAAATAAGGTTCTCTGCATAGTGAGCCGTTGATTCAAGGCCAATTAGAGTATTTTCTTTTTTGAAGGACTTAATCTTCGAAAGGAGGAGTTTGAATCCTTCAGCATCGTTAGAAAACCCGAAAGGTGGGATCAGGACTTCGCCATCAGCGGTCGTGGCAGCGGCAAAGTGCTTTTGCTTGGCAATATCAATGCCAACATAAATCATGGAACCACATCCTTTGAAAATATTAGGCAACTGCTTTGACCCACTTAGTTTTATCATCATAGACTTGCGGGAGATAAAAGTTTTAAAACTTATCCAACTATAAATGATTTAGATAAAACTGTGGAAATACACTCCTTCGAATAGTCGATGCTATAGGTCTTTATAAAAAGTCCACAGTGCCTAAATCCATTATATCGGATAAGCATATACCGGCAAGAAGCCGGCCGAATTTATGAAAGCTTCAGTCGCTACGCTCCTTCAGCTTTCATAAATTCGATAAGCACCATGAAGTGAGCGTAAATCTTTAGAAAGGAATGTATGATTAAGTTACCAACTATATCATACAAGGGTTTTTATGAAGAAAACCAAGATTGTATGTACCATCGGGCCAGTGAGCGAGACGGAAGAAATGCTCAGAAAACTTATTTTCGCCGGCATGAATGTTGCCCGATTGAATTTTTCTCATGGAGATTATGCGGAGCATGGGGAGAGAATAGCCAGGATTAAGAAAGTGCGGGAGGAGATGGGCATACCCGTAGCAATTTTGCTCGATACTAAGGGGCCTGAAATACGCACCGGAGAATTTAAGTGCCAAGAAGTTTTTCTCACGGAAGGGCAGGAGTTCACCCTTACCTCCCGGGATGTTGTCGGCGACGACTCCATCTGCAGTATCAGCTATAAGGGGCTCCCCGGCGACGTGAAGGCGGGCGATGTCATCCTGATTGACGACGGTCTTGTGGAGCTTAAGGTGCGGGAAGTGGTCAATGGGGAGGATATTCGTTGCACCGTGCTGAACAGCGGAGTGATTAAAAAGCATAAAGGTATTAACGTGCCGGGAATCCGAATCAATATGCCGCCTATGACGGAAAAGGATAGAGCGGATATCGAGTTCGGGATACAAAAGGGCATAGATTTTATTGCGGGGTCCTTCGTGCGCACGGCAGAAGACGTTCTGGCAATTCGCCAGGTATTAAAAGAGAACAAGGCAGAACATATTCAGATTATATCCAAGATAGAAAACCGGGAAGGCGTGGATAATATTGATGAGATCATTCGCGTCTCTGACGGGATTATGGTTGCGAGGGGAGACTTGGGCGTTGAGATACCGGCCGAGGAGCTGCCTTTGCTGCAGAAGCAGATCATTCGCAAGTGCAACAAAGTAGGCAAGCCCGTTATTACGGCCACGCAGATGCTGGATTCCATGATACGCAATCCCAGGCCTACCAGGGCGGAAGTAACAGACATTGCTAATGCCATTCTGGACGGAACCGATGCAATCATGCTTTCGGGAGAAACGGCGGCGGGGAAATACCCTGTGGAATCCGTTGAAACCATGTCGCAAATTGCCAGGAAGACAGAGGAAGCCATGGATTATTCCAAGCTTTTAATGGATCGCCATCAGGAAAGAGAGGCTACTGTTACGGATGCCATTAGCCACGCTACATGTAATATTGCCATGAGCCTGGATGCATCTGCCATCCTGACAGCCACCTCCACGGGCTACACGGCCAGGATGGTCTCCAAGTTCCGGCCGAAACAGGCCATCATTGCAACGACTACGGACGAAAGAGTTCAACGGCGGCTGTGCCTGTCCTGGGGTGTTTACACCATCCTGTTGCGGTCGGTAGAATCCACTGACGATCTGATAAATAAGAGCGTTTCCATGGCCTTGGAGCGCGGCAATGTGAAAGAAGGGGATTTGGTGGTCATTACCGCCGGAATTCCTGTAGGCGTTGGCGGAACGACAAACTTGATAAAAGCTCACATAGCGGGGCAGCCGTTGCCTATAGAAGCGAGATAGTATTTGAAAGGAAAGAGCTAAAAATAAAATATCGAAGAGCCGAATTGATTTGTTGCCGATGGTCTTGCAGGAGGAATTTGCGGGAAGCACCGAGATCAGACGATTCAATTTCAGCAATTATTCATTTATAAGCGAAGGAGGAGCAGGCAATGAAATTCTTGTGGTGCACGATTAATGTTAAGGATATGGAGGAGTCCATCCGCTTTTATGAAGAAGTGGTAGGGATTAAAGTGACAAATAGATTTTCTGCAGGACCGGCTGAGATCGCATTCCTCGGTGAAGGAGAGACGAAAGTGGAACTTATCCACGATGGGTCGGATAAATGGAAGGGAAACAAGACCGGCATTTCCCTGGGCTTTGAAGCGGAATCACTGGATGGGATGATGGAGCTGGTAAAAGAAAAGGGCATAGAGATTACCGGCGGACCTTTTCAACCCGGCCCTGATTTCCGGTTCTTTTTCATCAAGGATCCCAACGGTGTAACCATCCAATTCGGCGAGTACATTGCGAAGTAGTGATTATCGCCGACTGTCGCAATGAACAGCCCCTTGCCGGGTTTTGGCAAGGGGTTTTACATGATTTCCATACAATTCCATACGATTCTATACGATTTCCATACGATTTGGACGGAGTAGCGGATATTGGGCACTACTGTACGCTGTACATGCCGTGGCTTTGCATATAATTGAAAATCTGTTCGCCGTGTTGCTGCTCTTCTTTTTGGATGTGGTTCAGGATTTGGCGGATATTTGAGTTAGTGCATTCGAAGATGGCGGTGTCGTAAGCGCTGGATACGAATTTCTCCGTGGCAAGCATATCGGAGCAAAGGTTTTTATCGTTAAACATTCCGCTCTGGGTACCGCCGGTTGTCTGTCCTGACTGGCTGCGGCTCGTGCCGGCCTGCCCCTGGGACTGCGAGCCTGACATACCTTGGGACTTCATGCCGGACTGCATACCGGATTGCCCTTGTGATTGCATGCCGGACTGGGTTCCGGACTGCATGCCCGATTGCATGCCGGACTGCATACCCGACTGGCTGCCTGACTGGGTTCCAACGCTGGGGACTTGACCGGACAGGATTTGGTTAATGGTATTCAGGTGCTCCTGTTCTTTTTGCGCCAGGGAACTAAACAGCTGTTTCAGCTGGGGATCTTGAGCCAACCCGGCATAGCTTTGATACTTTTTAACACATAATTCTTCTTGCGACTTTTGGTCTTGCAACAGCAGTCTTTCTTTTGTAGTTAGTTGAACTGTCACGAAAATCACCTCCGACCAATAGTCTGTCTAAATGTGGAAGAAAATATGCAAATTTCTATGGGCAATTCTGAACTGCGCCTGTTCTATTAAAACTTTTGAAAAACAAAAACAAAACGAGAAAGGGTAGACCATATTTCCTATGCGGATTGTGTCTACCCTTTCTGCGGAGTGTGACTCAAGAGAGTACATCCTCCTTCCTTTGTTCCATACCCGAACTGGTCTTTGGCCTTGCTCTCCGAATCCTGCTTGGTTTAAATTTGCTTCGCAAAGTTTCCTTTGCTTAAATTTGTATTAGCAAGTATCTATTGTCAAGGCGACCGCCGGTTTGGAACAAGCCCGATTTCTTCGGCGAACCTTTTGATCGGGGGGTTTCTCAATTACTCGGATCTGTCATTTCCTTGAACCTTCATATACTTGGAGCTTTTCAGCCTTTTCCAGGGGGTTTGCTTATATTTCGGCCGCTGCGCCTGATATAAGTTTTCCGTATACTCGGACCTAGTCCGTTTTATGAGGGTTCATGTACTCTGATGATCCTTTCTTTGAGTACGCACATAATACAATATATAAAACAACTTGTCAATAACTTTTTCAGAATATTTAAAAAAATATTATTTTAACAATGTCAGACTATTCTAACATTTATAAACCATAATATTTTACGGCATTTTCGAAAAGCCTTTGTTCCTTGTTTCCGGGAACATTTTTATATAGCCATTTGCCTGTTCGCTCGGAATGTCCCATCTTGCCCAATATCCTTCCGTCCGGCGAAGTGACGGCTTCGATTGCCAGGGAGGAGCTGTTTAAGTTGAAGCGGGTATCCATTGTCGGGGCGCCGGAAAGGTTGACGTACTGGGCGGCGATTTGCCCGTTGGCAGCCAGCTGTTTGAGCAGTTCGTCATTGGCAATGAAGCGGCCTTCGCCGTGGGATACGGGGATGGTGTGGATTTCGCCAATTTCCATATCCATGAGCCAGGGCGATTTATTTGACACGATACGGGTGCGTATCAATCCGGAATGATGGCGGCCGAGAGGGTTAAAAGTCAGGGTGGGGGAATCGGCGGTGGTCTGGCGAATGCAGCCGAAGGGAACCAGGCCGAGCTTTACCAGGGCTTGGAATCCGTTGCAGATTCCCAAAATCAGACCGTCACGCTGTTCTAACAGCCGCTGCACTTCTTCAGCAATCACCGGATTGCGGAAGAAGGAAGTGATAAATTTGCCTGATCCGTCCGGTTCGTCGCCTCCGGAGAAGCCGCCGGGGAGAATGATGATTTGGGAGTTCCGTATCTTTTCGGCGATTTCTTTAATGGAATTCGTAACGTCTTCCGGTGTAAGGTTGCGGATAATGGCTATTTCGGCAATGCCTCCGGCGCGTTCAAAAGCTTTGGCCGTGTCGTATTCGCAATTTGTGCCGGGGAAAACGGGTATCAAGGCTTTGGGCTTTCCGGCTGAGTTTCCGGCTATTATCCCGGGGGTTTTTCCGACTGTGTCTCCGGGGGTGTTTCTCTTCGCGTCTTCGGGTACATTCCCCATCGCATCTCCGGATGTTTTTCCGACCATGGACATGGATGTATTTTCTATCGCATCTTCGAGCGTATTTTCGATATCATCTTTAGGCATATTTCCGGCTGCATCGCCGAGTGGATTTTCAAGGGAAACCCCATCTGTTTTGTGTTGAACGGCAGTGGGGTAGATGGGTTCCAGGGTACTGCGGTACAACGTTTCAAGCTGCTCAAGATCAATGATTTCAGAATCCTTCTCAAAGCGGAACTCTTCGATGGTTGTGCCTATCTGTACCCCGGGCAGCGTTCCGACGGAAGAACCGGAAGCGGAGCCAGTGGCACCGGTGGTGGAATTCCATTCCACTACAAACCCGCCGTAGGCGCACCTGAACAGCTGAGCCAGATCAAAATCCGGAGCAAAGCGCAGCCCGATCCGGTTCCCCAATGACATTTCGAACAGAGCCCCTGCGCAGCCGCTTGAGGTGATAGCATAGGCGCTTAAAATCTTTTTCTCTTTTATAAGCTGCTGCACGGTATTGAAACAGTTCAGCAGGCTTTCTCTTTCCGGGAGACCGTCCTCCGTGTATTCCGGGGCGATGAGCAGCACCGGGTTGCCGGCTTCCTTGAACTCCGGAGAAATTACGGTTTCAGCGTTGCACAGCGAAACAGCGACGGAAATAAGTGTAGGCGGAACGTCCAGATCTTCAAAGCTCCCGGACATAGAGTCTTTTCCGCCGATGGACGCAACATTCAAATCCCTTTGGGCGGAAAGGGCGCCCAGGAGAGCGGCAAAGGGCTTGCCCCACCGCTTGGGATCGTCGCCCAGTTTTTCAAAGTATTCCTGGAACGAGAGCCAGCAGTTTTCCAGGTTGCAGCCGCTGGCAATGAGTTTAGCAACGGATTCGACCACGGCCAGATAAGAGCCGGCGTAGGGGTCCGCCTCTGTTATAAACGGATTGAATCCCCAACTCATTGCGGAACAGGTGGTGGTGTCGCCTTTTAACACGGGCAGTTTTGCTACTATGGCCTGGGCCGGTGTGGCCTGGTAGATTCCGCCGAAGGGCATGAGAACGGTTCCGGCGCCGATGGTGGAATCGAAGCGGTCAACCAGACCCTTTTGGGAGCAGAAGTTGAGGTCTGCAACCAGCTTTTCGAGGACAGGGCGAAACTGATTCAATGTCGGGCAAGGTTGTTGCTGAGCAGCTGTATAATCTTTGAAGTCTTTATAACCTGCAGATTTCGCGGTTGCGTAATCTTTGAAATAAGTAAAACCCAAATCCGCGGAATCTATGTTGCGTGCCGGCACTTCCACTTCTGCGTGTTTGGGCGCACCGTTGGAATTAAGGAATTTCCGGGAAAGATCGACTATTTTTTTACCGCGCCAATGCATGGTGAGGCGGCCCGTGTCGGTTACCCGGGCTACCAGGGTGGCTTCCAAGTTTTCTTCTTTCGCATATTCGATGAAGAGGTCGATGTTTTCTGGAGCAACGACGACGGCCATCCGTTCCTGGGATTCGCTGATCGCCAGTTCGGTGCCGTCCAGTCCTTCATATTTCTTCGGCACGGCATCAAGGTTGATATCCAGGCTGTCAGCAAGCTCGCCAATGGCAACGGAAACGCCGCCGGCGCCGAAATCGTTGCAGCGCTTGATGAGGCGGGAAACCTTTTCATTTCGGAACAAGCGTTGAATTTTGCGCTCTTCCGGCGCGTTGCCTTTCTGGACTTCGGAGCCACATGCTTCCAGGGAGGAAACGTTATGAGATTTAGAGGAACCTGTGGCGCCGCCGCAGCCGTCCCTGCCTGTTTTCCCGCCGACTAAAATCACGCCGTCTCCGGGGGCGGGAGTTTCTCGCACGACCTGATCTGCCGGCGCAGCGCCGATGACTGCGCCCATTTCCAGGCGCTTTGCCACGTAACCGGGGTGATATATTTCTTTAACGAGACCGGTGGCTACGCCGACTTGGTTGCCGTAGGAACTATAGCCCGCAGTGGCCTCTGTTACAATCTTTCTTTGGGGAAGTTTTCCGGGTAGTGTCTGTTCCACCGGAGTCAATGGGTTTGCAGCGCCGGTGATGCGCATGGCTTGATAGACGTAGGACCGGCCGGAAAGGGGGTCCCTGATGGCGCCGCCGATACAGGTAGCCGCACCGCCGAAAGGTTCGATTTCGGTGGGGTGGTTGTGGGTTTCGTTTTTGAACATGAGGAGCCACGGCTGTATTTCACCGTCCACATCCACGTTCACCTTTACGGAGCAGGCGTTAACTTCGCCGGATTCCTCCAGGTTGGTCAAGGCTCCGGTATGTTTCAAATACTTTGCGCCGATGGTGGCTATGTCCATCAGGGTTATGGGATTGTCCTGCAGGCCCAGTTGCAAGCGCATATTCAGATAGGACTGAAACGCTCTGCCGACGTGACTGTCCTCGATGGTGACGGATTTAATCCGGGTTAGGAAGGTGGTGTGGCGACAGTGGTCCGACCAATAAGTATCGATCATGCGTATTTCCGTAAGGGAAGGATCTCTGCCTTCGGAACGGAAATAGTCGCGGCAGAAGGCCAGGTCGGCCTGATCCATGGCCAAACCGTACCGGGAAAGGAAATCGGCAAGATCCTTATCCTCCATATCACGAAAACCCGTAAGGATGGGTACGTCGCCAGGAATCTCGTAGTGTTCTTTCAGTGTAGTGAAGGGTTCGAGAGAAGCTTCCCGAGATTCTATGGGATTAATCAGGTAGTCTTTGATTGTCTGGATGTCTTGCGGAGAAAGGGGGCCGTAAAGCAGGTAGATACGAGCCGTGCGGACCATGGGCCGATGCTGTTGTGACACAAACTGAATGCATTGCGCGCAGGAGTCAGCCCGCTGATCGTACTGGCCGGGCAGGTATTCGACTGCTATGGTGTGCGGTGCTTCCGGAAGCTCGGTGTAGCTGTTATCAACTTGGGGTTCAGAAAAAACCGTATGCCTGCACTGCTCAAACAACTCCCGGTCTATGCCTTCCACATCGTAGCGGTTCACTATGCGAAGGTCCTCAAGGGCAGAAATCTGAAGGAAATCGCGGATATCCGCGGCCAGCCTCTGCGCCTCAACGGCATATTCTCTTTTCTTCTCTACATAAATACGAAATACAGCCATCTTTCTACCATCCTTTTTTACTGGAATTGCAAGTTGTATATAGTGATAAAGTTATTTATTAGTGTTAAGTTGTATTTAATGTCTGATGCCAAAAACCATTGTGTCCAAACCATTGTGTCTGGCTCCAAAGACATTTTAGGGGCGGGTGCTGAGCAAGGCTTTTTTGCCGATGTCCCTGCGGTAATGCATTCCGTCAAAATGGATTTTCTCCATTGCGGCGTATGCCTGGTCAACGGCTTGCTGCAATGTATCTCCCACAGCGGTGACGCCTAATACCCGGCCGCCTGCCGTGACCAAACCTTCACCGATGCGTTTGGTGCCCGCGTGGAAGACGGAAACCGGCCCCGGTTGGCCCTTTGCTTCCAATTGGCCCTCTGTCAGGCCGGAAATGGGCAGGTTGGTTTCGTACTTGCCAGGGTATCCTTTAGAAGCGGCTACTACGCAACAGGCCGCGCCTTTGCGGAAGGTGACAGGAATCTCCGAGAGCCGTTCTTCCACCACCGCTTCCATTATGGTAAGGAGGTCGGTTTCAAGGAGAGGAAGCACTACTTGAGCTTCCGGGTCTCCGAAACGGCTGTTGTATTCAATGACTTTAGGTCCTGATTCGGTAAGCATCAAACCAAAATATAGGCAACCTTTAAACGGACGGCCTTCCGCGTTCATAGCATTTATAGTGGGCAGGAAAATTTCCTTCATGCACCGGCGGGCGATTTTGTCGGTATAAAAGGGGTTTGAAGCAATCGTTCCCATTCCGCCGGTGTTAGGTCCCGAATCGCCGTCGAAAACCCGTTTATGGTCCATCGATGACACCATTGGGACCAGGGTTTTAGAATCCGTAAATGCCAATATTGTGACTTCCGGTCCAGTTAAAAACTCCTCGATGACAATCCGATTGCCGCTGTCGCCGAAGACTCGCTCTGTCATGATTTGGTGAATAGCACTTACTGCATCATCCAAATTCTCCGCGATGATGACTCCTTTTCCAAGGGCCAGCCCGTCGGCCTTCACAACCACGGGAAAGCAGTCTGCGGTTTCAACGTAAGCGATGGCGTCGGCGGCGGAATCGAATACCCGGTACTCCGCAGTAGGAATCATATATTTTCTCATAAGCTCTTTGGCGAAAACCTTGCTGCTCTCGATGGCGGCCGCTTCGGCGGTAGGACCGAAGGCGGGAATTCCGACCTCGAGCAACCTGTTAACGGCACCTTTAGCCAGGGGGTCGTCCGGCGCCACCACGGCAAAGTCCACTTTATTAGCGAGAGCGAAGTCCACCACCCGGTCCAAATCCAGGGCGTTTATGTTCTCGCATTGGGCATCGTAGGAGATTCCGCCGTTGCCTGGCAAGGCAAAGATCGTTTCTGCCTTTGGATTTTCCCGTAGTTTCTTGATAATGGCGTGTTCGCGGCCGCCGCCGCCCAAAACCATTAATTTCATCCTTCTCTCTCCTGTGTTTGGATTTGTATTCCCAAAGTTGTGTTTCCCATTATTTTTCCTGCTTAATTGTGCAAAATTTCAGGTTGTACGTAGATCAGTTCGTTAATTTTCCAAATCGTAGAATTATATGTGCAAATTTTCGGATTGTACGGAGATTTATTTGGATATTTTAGTCTCTAGCATACGTACAATCTTAATTCACAAAGGGAGATAATTTTTTATAAAAATTTACGTAACGATCCGATTTTTTGCACATTTTTTTTAACTGCATTTGGTTGTCAATTTTATTTGCTATCAGTTGTAATCGGTGTCGGCCACCAGGCACAACCTGGCGCCAAATACAACTTTGTTGGCAAGTACCAAATACAGCGCCAAGTTCAACTATCATCCGAAAAAAACAAGTTAGTCAAGCTATTAATGATGGAAGAGGCGCAGGCCGGTGAAGACCATGGTGATTCCAAGGGCGTTGCAGGTGTCGATGACATCCTGGTCGCGGATGGAACCTCCCGGCTGGGCGATGTAGGAGACACCGCTGCGGCTTGCCCTTCTGATGTTATCATCAAAGGGGAAGAAACCGTCGCTTGCCAGGGAAACGCCTGTCACCTTTTTCAACCAGTCCTTTTTCTCTTCCACAGTAAGGGGTTCGGGCCTTTCCGTAAATAAGCTTTGCCATACATCCTTCCCGATGACGTCCTCATAGTCCTGGCTCAAATAGACGTCGATGGCATTATCCCGATCAGCGCGCCCGATGTTTTCGGCAAACTTCAATCCCAGGACCTTGGGGTGGTGGCGCAGGTGCCAGAGATCTGCCTTATCTCCCGCCAGCTTGGTACAGTGAATTCGTGATTGCTGGCCGGCGCCGACACCGATGGTCTGGCCTTCATAGGCATAGCATACGGAATTGGATTGGGTGTATTTAGCCGTGATCAAAGCCAGCAGAAGATCCTGCTTGGCGCTTTCGGGAAGATCCTTTTTCTCGGTGACGATATTGTGGAGCAAGTCCTCGTCGATGGGATACCTGCTTCTTCCTTGTTGAAAGCTGATTCCGAATACCTGTTTTGTTTCTATGTGATGGGGTACGTAGTTTTTATCGATCTTCAAAATCGCATAACTGCCCTTGCGTTTGGTCTTCAACAATTCCAAGGCATCCACTTCATATCCCGGTGCGATGATGCCGTCGGAAACTTCTTTTGCGATCAAGCGAGCCGTCGGCAGATCGCAGATATCGGAAAGGGCAATGAAATCTCCGTAGGAAGACATCCTGTCGGTGCCTCTTGCCCGAGCATAAGCACATGCGAGAGGGGATAGTTCCTCGTCGGGATCAATAAAATACATCTGCCGGAGTGTATCATCCAAGGACAACCCCACCGCCGCCCCCGCGGGACTGACGTGCTTGAAGGAGGTGGCGGCGGGCAGGCCGAGAACCGATTTCAGTTCGCTTACAAGCTGCCAGCCGTTCAATGCGTCTAACAGATTGATGTAACCGGGTTTACCGTTGAGGACTTCCAGTGGAAGATCCCTGTTTTCAATAAATATCCGGGCAGGCTTCTGATCGGGATTACAGCCGTATTTCAAATCGATGAGTTGTGCCATTTACGTCTTATGTCTCCTTTCTTACAACTTTCATAGTTCCCATAGTTTCCAACAAACGGTTTAGGGTTAAGCGGATGTGTTGGATCTGGGTCAGGTATTTAACCTGGCTGATTCTATAACTGGCTCTGGGCCTTTTGCTCAATTTCATTGATGATGCGAGTCTCGTATTCCAAGGTACTGAAATCGATGAAACGGACAAAGAGAGACACGCGGTTTTCCGTATTCAAACTCCGCCACAAATTAGCGGTGAAGGTATCGATGTTTCCGCGAATGGTCACCGGCCGGGGATCTCCTTCAAAGGAAGGTAGGGGCTCCTCGTTGACCTGGTATGTATGGATCAGATGGCCAATCCCGGGAAGCTTGTTCTCGTAAGTATAGAAAAACCTCAGGCAAGTTGCCGGATTCCCTCCGGCGGATTTCAAAATAGACAATCTATAAGAAGAGAAGTCGCCGTTGGCAAAGAGCAGACCGGAGATGCGCGGCGTGTAATGAGGTTCGTCCGGCTCAAAGGTTCTTGTGGACAGGGCTTCGCAAAAGGCGCGGCCGGCCAGCGTGCTTTCCAGGTGGTCGGTGAGAAGGGCGTTCTTGTAGTCGTGTTTATTGGCGTCAAACCGCTCCAATGCATCGTAAATGGTATCCGTCTGATCTCCGTTGGTTACGATGGTGCTCCGTGAGAACACGCGCACAGGTGAATAGACAATTAAGGAAGGGTCCGTTAGCTTGGCCGGGTCGTAGACTTCCGTCCGAATGCCGTCCCCGTCCTCCACCATGATGCGGTTGCGGCTGTTTTCGCTCCTGCCCATGATAAAATAGGCGACGACGCCTTTGTCGCCTTTTTCGTTAGTACCG
>FZPS01000088.1_pt198 | contig 12229 bp, 12 predicted proteins | sample 1817821 | NCBI WGS metagenome assembly FZPS01 (sample SAMEA104158645, study PRJEB21678) | metagenome | place: Germany | collected 2015-04-21 | reverse complement strand
TATTCGTTTCGTATATCTTCATTAAATGTTAGTTTATCTATATCGACAGCATTAGGAAACATTACTGACTTCTCACTATGAAAATAAGTCCTCCCGAAAAGCCATTCCCCCGCTTCTCTAGAACAGGCGAACAAAAAATCAGCTTGATATCGCAGTGGATACTGCAAGATTTTTTTCACCAAAGATTTAAAACCTTTCCCATTCGATGTACTATGGCTGTGTATTATTGTCCTCAACCCGTACTTTTTTGCAATTGGCAAATATAATGATGCGCAACTGCGAATATGTGAATGCAGAATCTTATAATTTTTATGTTCCTTAAAAAATTTCTTCCACCATGATAAGTATTTAAGGATATTGTGACCTTTGAACTTTGGGCAAACATATATTTTACCGCCCATTTGTCTTATTTCGTCGTCAAACTCACCTTTTTCTGCTGAATGCACAATAAAATCAAATTGGACTATACTTGTATCGACAGCTTTGTAAAGGTTCATTACCATCGTTTCAGCTCCGCCCCGGTTCATTGCATTCAACACATGTAATACACGAATAGGATACATTAGTGTTGGTTCACCCTAAATTATTCAAAATGTATATAAGTTCGCATTTAGTATTATTTACTCGGAGAACAAATTGTTTAGTATGTATCTCTTGCTCTACTCTTTGGGCTTATATTTAATATCCTTTCAATTTCCTTTAAATAAGCTTCTACGACTATATTTCGATCAAATTTCTTCTCCACTTTTGCTCTGCCAGCAAGTCCCATTTGCTTTTTCTTTTCATAAGGCAATGCTATGAATTTCTCAATTTGCTTTATCAAATCTTCACTATCTTTCTGTTTACAGATGAAACCATTTACGCCATCATCAACAACTTCTCTGCATCCCGCACGATTGGTCGTTATTATGGGTCTTGCACACGCGCAGCTCTCAAGTAGTACATTTGATAATCCTTCCGGATAATATGATGGGTGTATCGTACATGATGCTATTTGATACAATGAAATCATATCTTTAACAACACCATGATAAAGAATTATTCCACTATCCTGAAATTCTTTCATTTGCTCTCCATAATTTTCTTCAAAGGCACCACAAATATGGAATCGAGTTTGCGGATACTTTCCCCTTATATATTTTGCTGCATCAATGTATTGATCGATTCCTTTCTCTTTCATAATTCTGCCAATAAAAACAAAATCGGTTGTTTCTCCATTAGGATATTCAAGTGGTTTATACTTTTGCAAATTAACACCTGAACCGGGAATCGTGCCATATGCACCTTTAATAATACCATGGTTTAGCATAAAATCTCGGTTTTCGCTATTTTGGAAGAAAACCATTTGTGCTCTTCGCAATCCTATTTTATACAAGATTATAGCAATTTTTTGAATTATCCCGCCCTTCTCTACAGCAGTACCTAATCCTGTTATGTTGGCAATATACGGTATCCCTAATAAAGCGCAAACCATTCCAGCATAAATATTGGGCTTAATAGTGTAGGTAAGAACAATATCAGGCCTAACGTTTCTGATAAGTTTTATATACATTGAAAACAACTTAACTTCCTTAACAGGGTTTATACTACGTCTGTCAAAAGCAGTTTCTATAAAAGTACACCCTAGTTTAGTAAATTCATCAGCACGGCCATTATCATTTGCCATAATAAAAACTTCAAACTCTTGAACCAATCTTTGTATAAGTTCATATCTAAAGTTATACAGTCCACTGGTCACATTACTAATAACTAATATTCTTCTCATAAGATCTCCCGTGATAACTAGATACGTTTTATTTTCACTTCATTGTATTTCATCATAAAGATACCTTCCTCATAATTCGACTTGGCTGGGATATTTATATTGCCAGATAAGTTGTTAATAATCATCGAAGGAGTATTTACACCACATTCGTAAGCGTGCGGGTAACCGCCTCCAAATCTGGGGTTTACCTCTGAAATATAATATTTTCCATCGATATCAAAGATATCAATGTCAATCATTCCCCTAAAACCACTTTCCTTCACAAATTTCAAAATAAAATTGTTAAGCTTATCATCTATAAATGAAACTGACTTATCTGTTTCCCCAGCTCTCATCAATATCTTCTTTTTAGTAAAAATAGCGCAAACTTCACCGCTGATCATATCAATATAGCAATCAACTCCAATTTCCTGGCCATTAAGGTACTCTTGGATCATTAACCCGTTATCATGGCTGAATAACAGATCCACCGTTTCTTTATCATAAGCTTTAAATATCGAAATGCTGGCACTACCCCTGATTGGCTTTACAAATACAGGATAACTTATCTCGCCACTCTCAACTGCTTTAAGAAATTCATTCTTGTTAATAAACGACCTAGCACACGAATAGCCTTTTTCAGAAAGCCATTTATACATCTGCCATTTATCCAGGCATCTCTCGCAAAGTTCATAATCAGAGCCAATAATTTTAACCCCTTCTGACTCAAATCTGCTCCTGTGCAATGCCAACAACGACAATTCCGGATCAATCAGTGAAAACACACCGATTATTTTCTCTTTTCTGCATATGTCAAGAAGAATAGTATCAATATAATTATCATCCGTGATTCTTGGAACAATATAATGTTTATCAGCCTCATATAATGCCGGTGCCAATTCGCTGCAGTCAGTAGCAATTACTTTACCTTTACCGGCTAATTCCCTCTTGAAATACTGAACTACCTTATTTCTTGTTCCACAACTCAATATTAATACATTAATCATAAGTACTCCCTTATATTACTTCAACCGACTTTTAACTTCTTAGGCTAATTTATCTGAAATATTTCATATGCCAAGCTATTTCTACGTTTTACTGAGGCTAAGCATTAATCCACCATCTATCTATTCCCGCCAATGCGGGAGTATCGTAGCCTTTTGAAATAGTTGTAACTAAACCATATTTGTATTTTCTACTAGTTGATTGTGCGTTCCTGACAAGGTCTCTCAGCATATTAATTAGTCTTTTTTCGTAATCTTCATAATCACTAAAAGGCTCTATTTTATTCTTTTGCAATTCCAGTAATTCGTTCTTGTCATTGAGTAAAATATTGCAATAATAATGCAATTCTATTTTTTCTTTCTGTCTAGCGGCAGTGTCTTTGTATATCTATGTATCCCTTTATTTATAGAGTTAAAATCCATTTCATAGTTGAGATATTTCTGATCTAAATTCTGATCTGCCATATAAAGTATAAAAGGCAATGAATTTGAAATATAAGTTATATTTGCTTCTTCTATGCTATAAAGTCTTTCAAGTGTATGATTGGGAGTAACAAACAATACACTTTGTGAATTATTTTTTAGTAATTTCCCACCTGAACCCACAAAAAAATCTGCCTTATCAAACTCACCCGCGCAAAAATCTCCTTCCCATGCTCCTTCAACGAAGAAGTCTGTGAAAGTTTCTACCCTATCCCCATGGTAGACATGGACTTCAGGTGATCTATGTACAACCACAGCACACCAAGCTAATTTAGGAAGTAACGGTATTCTGTGATAATTAAACACCATTAACTAATTCCTCCAATTTATCAAAAAATAGAGGTGTACCACCAGTATGTATAAATAAAATATTCTTATCCCTAATTTGAATTTTTCTAATGTAATCCAGCATTCCCCAAAATGCTTTACCGGTGTATGTCGTATCCAGTGGTATACCGTCTTGAACCAATACCTGCTTAATTGTTCGTAATATAGAAGAATTACAAGTACCATATCCATTTAATACATAGTCATCAATGAAATTAATGAAATCTGAAATAACACAACTCATTCCCTTGCTAATTAAGTAATCATTAACACTATCAAGAACAACTTTCCCTCCATATGGATTTCTACGAGCAATACTAATACCAATTATTCTTCTGTTAAAATCATCTCTTAAAATTTGCCCGCAAACTAACCCTGCTTGTGTAGTTCCTGTACCGGATGCTAAAAAAATGTAATCAAATTTAATATTGTTTAGTTCCTCATAGCAACAAATTTCTTCATAACAATCGACATATGCCTGCGTTCCTATATTCCCATGCCCTCCGCCCATAATAAAATACGGTTTAAAGCCATTATCTTTCAATTCCTTTATCTTTTCATCAATAGTTTCGCTGACCTCTGCTATGTTGCAGTATGTTACGTAAGCACCTAAAAGCGTGGATAATTTCCTGTTTGCAGATTCTTTCCCATCATCAACAGACGAGATTATATGGCATGGCAGATTCTTGGATGCTGCAAGGTTTGCAATTACACGGCAATGATTGGAACTATTGCTGCCATAAGTAACAACGCAGTCATAATCACCACTAGCAATATCGCTAAAATATAAGAGAGCTTTCCTGGCTTTATTGCCTCCAAATGATATAGGATAAAGATCATCTCTTTTTATGAAAAAAGTATTTCCATTTAGTTCAAAATTCAATCGATAGATCGGTGTCGGATCGTAATATTTCCTCCATGATGTTGCTCCTGATTGATTATGGTCTCTTTTGTAATATGCATAGACGTATCTTGATACCAATATGTCTCTGTTTATCACGTCATCATGCAGTAAACCTTCCTTTATAAACCCTAATCTTTCAAACAACTTCTGAGCAATAACATTATCTTTTTCTGTAAACAGATAGACTTTATTCAGATCCAAAGTATCGAAAGCATAATTTAAAAGTAGCTTAGTTGCTTCCTTTGCTATACCTTTACCTTTCAACTCGTGCTCGCCGATGGTTATATAGATTTCTGCTTTTCTGCATTTTTTATCAATATTCAGCAGCCCAATTATTCCCACCGGAAGGCCATTATATTCTATTACTGCGTCAAACCGGTCAGATCTGCCTTTGTTCCTGTTGTACCAATCCAAAGTTTTTTCATACTCAAGAGGCAGATCATAATGTAGAAACCTATTGTTTCTTTCATCATTTATCCATTTTATTTTATTAGCAATATCTTTTTCTTCAAATTTCCTTATGGTCACGTTCATGATTGACTCCTGCACAATAATGAGAACCCGAATTACTATATGTTAAGATCCTTCGCTTTCACTTCCCGCGCAACAGGTGTTGAATAATATATGCTTTGTGGTTTTATAATTCTGGCTACCGTTAACAGTAATATTTTAGTGTCAAGTAAAATATTGAACTCATCTATATATATATTATCAATAACAATGCGTTTATCCCAAACAACGGAATTTCTTACTGTAATCTGCGCCAGTCCCGTCATTCCCGGACGCATGTCGAAACGTCTCTTTGCCCACTCAGGATAGTTTTCATAACCATCGTACGGAAAATAGGTCGCTGGTGGCCGAGGTCCTACAAGGCTCATATCACCTTTTAAAACATTAATGAGTTGGGGCAATTCGTCGAGACTGGTCTTACGCAATAGTTTTCCGACTTTGGTTATACGGGAATCATCTTCACTTTTGACTGTCAGTCCGTCACCGATCTTTTCCGCATTTACTATCATTGTCCTGAATTTTATAATATCGAATACTTTACCGTCCTTGCCCAAACGTTTCTGTTTGAAAAATACAGGCCCCTCAGACGTCACTTTTATACATATTGCAACTAGAATAAACAGCGGTGATAGGATAATGATACCAATAAAACTGCCTAATATATCGACAAAACGCTTAATGAGCAAATTGACTTTTCTCACACTCTACCCCCACAAATTCCTGATAATGCCACACACTCTTTCCAGGTCCTCATCCGTCATCTTTGTATCAGACGGTAGGCAGACGCCGTTTTCAAAAATGCCGTCAGACACGCCGCTGCCGATGAAATCACGGCCCTTGTAGTAGGGCTGCAGATGCATCGGCTTCCAGATGGGTCTGGATTCTATGTTTTCCGCTTCAAGAGCTTCTATTATATCGATGGGTCTGACCCTGCCGCTCAAGGTTATGCAGCTGAGCCAGCAGTTCGGTTCGTTCCATTCATTGATCGGCATGAAACTGACACCGTCGAGCTGCCCCAGCTCCCGCCTGTAATACTCGAATATGTACTTCTTTTTCTCTATCCTCTGGTCCAGCACCCTGAGCTGGCCCCTGCCTATACCTGCGACTATGTTGCTCATCCTGTAGTTGTAGCCAAGCTCGCTGTGCTCGTAATGCCTTGCTTTGTCCCTTGACTGGGTAGACCAGAAGCGGACCTTCTCTATCCTTTCTTTATTGTCCGAGACCAGCATGCCGCCGCCTGACGTAGTGATTATTTTGTTCCCGTTGAATGAAAACACACCGTAATCCCCAATCGTCCCCGTGTGTCTTCCCTTGTATTTCGTACCAAGCGATTCGGCTGCATCTTCTATCAGCACGGCTCCATACCTGTTGCATATATCTGCTATCCTGTCCAGATCTGCTGCAAGCCCGTATATGTTTACGACTATGACGGCCTTTGCCTGCGGATATTTTTCAAAAGCCTCCTCCAGCAAGTCTGGGTCCATGTTCCAAGTTTCCTCATCGCTGTCTATGAAAACAGGCACAGCGTTCTGATAAATGACAGCGTTGGCAGTTGCCGCAAATGTCAGCGATGAACAGAATACAATATCACCTTCGCCTACTCCGGCGGCTTTTAATGCCATATGGACAGCTGCCGTCCCCGATGACAATGCTGCGGCATAACCGGCGCCAACTTTGGCTGCCAGTTCCTTTTCAAACATATCGACATTTTCACCGATAGGAGCTATCCAGTTCGATTCAAAAGCTTCTTTTATATATTGCATTTCATAGCCTTCGTCGCTCATATGCGGCGAAGAAAGCCATATCTTACTTTTCATTAGCTGTCATCATCCTTTATTATAATTGGTCTCCTTTGTCTGCAAACAGCATCAGCCGGGCACTGGCGCCTGGATACCCTTTGGCCTTACGGCACTGTCGGCTTTTACACTTTCGGCTTTAGCCTGCTCAGACTTCTCTACCTTCTCTTCTTTTACATCCTTCAACAAATCGTCCAGCACGGGCTTCTGGTACTGCTTCTCGTACTTATACGTCGGCACAAGTTTAGCCATCGTCTCCCTCAGCATTTCATCGCTTTCCATCGAGTTCTCCAGCGCCTTAATGCACATTATGACTTCCTGGAAGCTCATGTCTTGCTGTTTGCCGACAAAGATCTTCTCGTGTGCAGTCTTTTCCAGGCCCTCCTCGGCCATCAGGAGTTCCTCGTACAATTTTTCGCCAGGCCTCAGACCGGTGTACTCGATCTTGATGTCCACGTCGGGCTCAAAGCCGGAGAGCCTTATCATATCCCGGGCAAGATCGTCGATCCTGACAGGGTCGCCCATGTCGAGCACGAACACCTCGCCTCCCTTTGCCATGGCCCCGGCCTGGATAACAAGCTGCGTTGCTTCAGGTATGGTCATAAAGTACCTCGTGACCTCAGGATGAGTGACCGTCACAGGCCCGCCCATCAGTATCTGCTTCCTGAACAGCGGAATAACGCTGCCGTTGCTTCCAAGCACATTTCCGAACCGTACCGCTGCGAATTTAGTATCACCCATCCTGTTCATCGACTGCACGATTATCTCAGCAAGCCGTTTCGAAGCGCCCATGATGTTGGTCGGGTTCACCGCTTTGTCAGTGGAGATGAGTATGAATTTCTTCGCCCCAAAGTCTACTGCACGACGGCATGTGTTGAGGGTTCCGAACACATTGTTCTTTATTGCTTCGGACGGGTTGCCTTCCATCAGCGGAACATGCTTGTGCGCTGCTGCATGGAACACAACGCCTGGCTTGTAGCGCTCGAATACCTCTCTCAGCCGCTCTCTGTCACGGCATGATCCAATAACGACTTCCAGGTCCAGCTTGTCCTTGTACAGGAACATAAGCTCGTTCTGGAGTTCGTAGGCGTTGTTTTCATATATATCGAAAATGATGAGCTTCTTAGGATTGAACTTAGCGATCTGGCGGCACAATTCGGAACCGATGGAACCGCCTCCGCCGGTCACCATGACTACTTCATTTGTCAGATAGCCAGAGATCTCCTCGATATTGAGCTTGACTTCCTCGCGCCCGAGCAGGTCCTCTATCCTGACGTCACGGAGCTGTTTCACGCTGACTTCGCCATCCATGATCTCCATCATGTTCGGAAGCGTTTTCAGCTTGCATTTGGTTTCCTTGCTGATCCTGAGCAGTTCGGCTATTTCCTTTTTGGATGCTGACGGTATCGCGACTATTATTTCGTCTATGTTATACTTGCCTGCCAGTTCCTTTATTTTTTCCCTGCCCGATACTACCGGAACTCCGTTTATTTTCGTTCCATGCTTTGTCCTGTCGTCGTCCACCATGACTACCGGCACTATGTTCATATCTGTGTGGTTCTTGAACTCCTTGATTAGCATGGAACCTGCGCTTCCGGCACCAATGATCATCGCTCTGCTGGGTTTGCAGCGGCGCCTGAGCAAATCGTTCTTCACCCTGCGTGCCAGCCTGTAGCTTATCCTGGTACCGCCGACCATCATATTCAACAGTATCCAGCCAACTATATAAACGGAAACCGGGAATACCTTTCCGCCTGCATATCCGACAACTGCTCTGATAGCATAAGCCACCAGCGTTGCAAATATTATCTGCAGCATTTCCTCTATGCTGGCGTATTCCCAGAGGCTCCGGTACAGTCCAAAAAGCCAGAATACAGCCAGCTGAAGCACTGTCCCCACAATTGCAAAGCTGCGCAGATACTCAATGTACTGCTGTGGCACAGAAGCATCAAATTTTATAAGCAGTGCGAAAAAAATGGACAGATTGAGAAGCACTGCATCGATTATTACCAGTGATACTATTCTTGTCGTCTTGGACATTTTTCTCCTTCCAGTTGCTATAGAATTTTTGTATTATAGAAAATAATGTCTTGCCGTTTATAAGCGAATAAATTGTTAAACTGATCCGGAATCCCAGGTCTCACAAAAAATGGCATGCTTATACCATTTGCATATGGATGTCACCATATACATTACCTCACAACTTACATTTGACCTCCCTGTCCCATAACGGGCCGAAACACCGCTTATGAGATTTCGGATTTTGTGCCGTAACTGCATCACGGTAATGGTGTCAAAGCTATGGTACATAAACAAGACTGGGTTTTCTTTTACGATACCTGGTGCGATTTGTTGTGATACGCTACTCTGATACTTTACTGCGTAATCTGCGATTTGTCAACTGCAATGTACCTTATCTTTCTATTGATACCAATAAGAAACATTCTGTATCAGCTTACTATACCGGTTTCAGGATTGATATCCCGAGGTCGACTGTCCGTTCTTCCCCGAGGAAATTAAGTATTACTTTAGCTCTCTGTTTTCGATGGTCTATGCTCTTTATGATACCCTCGAGAGAAAACAGAGGGCCGTCGATCACCCGGACGATGCCGTTTTCCAGTATTACATCCGAAAACCCGATCTCTTCGCTGTTGCACATCAACTTCGACAACACAGCCATTTCATCCGGGTCAATCTTCGCAGGCTGGTTGCCTGTTTTCAGCAACCTCAGCACATCCGGTATGTTTTTCAGGCGGTAATATGCTTCAGTATCAATTTCGCCGTTTATCAGTACGTAACCTGGAAATAATGGCCGCGTCTCGATTCTCCATACGCCGCATCTTCTGATGCGCAGCTTCCTTTTAGGAACTACCACTGTAAAGCCGTCCTGCAGCCTGTATTTTATCCGTTCTTTTACTTTATCTTCCGTACCGGTTACGACGAATACGCTGTGCCACTGATCAAGTCTTAAGTCCTGATACATCAGCATTACCACCCTGGCACCATTTAATGTCACAATAAATATTATAACACGATATGTTTGAAGTCAATATCACATTTTCCAGAATAAAACTTGAAAAAAGTCGGATTCCTTATCATTTCATACAATTGTTTCGATGACCTTGTTTACTACGACACGAAAAATGGCAACAACGGGCACGGCAAGCAGCATCCCTGGAACACCAAAGAACTCGCCTCCTGCCAGCACTGCGAAAATAGTGGCTACAGGGTGGAGTCCCAGTTTGTCCTCAATCATTTTTGGCGAGATAAAATTATTATCTATCTGCTGAACTATTATGAAAACCGCCGCAGTCCACACAGCCTTCATCGGCGAAATTGTGAGAGCGACGGCGACAGCAGGTACCGCGCCAATGTACGGCCCGAAATATGGGATAATGTTGGCGAGCCCGCCTATCATGCCCAGCGCCAGCGGGTACTTCATGCCGATTAGCGCAAGGCCGACCGTCTCCAGCATCCCCACGATGAACGCTATCATGAGCTGGCCCTGGATGAACCCGGCAAGTATCCTGCTTATCTGCCTGAATGTGTCCAGCAGGCCGTTCCTCCAGCGCCTCGGGACCAGGAGCAGCGCCTGGTCCCTGAACTTTTCCCCGTCTTTTATTACATAAAAGGAAATCACCAGTGCCAGCGCCGAATCCACGATGACCCTGACCATGTCCATTGCAAGCTTCAGCCCGTTTTCAAGGAGCCTATCGAGCCAGCCCCGGATCTGCTCCGTCAGGCTGTTGATCTGCTCGAAAACAGCGTCTTTTACCTGCCCGGACCAGTTGCTCGAATATATCGTTGATATTAAATTGTTGAAAATGGTCTCGTAACTCGACATAAGCTGCGGCAGGGTCTCCATCAGTTCCATGATGTTTGCCGCAAGCTCAGGGATCAGGTAGAATCCGAACGCAGCCAGCACCGCAAAAATGAACAGGTATACCAGCAGTACTGCTATACCGGCAGGTACCTTCCTCACCGCCAGCCTGTCGGCCATCGGCTTCACTATGTAGACCAGCACAACGGTCAGGATCAATGGCGTCAGTATCCTCGCTATTTTCTCCCTGTACCTGTATATGAAGAAAACTGCCGCCGCGATGAGCAGCAATATGACAAGCCAGAATATGAGCTTCCTGTACCGCACGGATTATTCACCTCCCTGGAGGGACACGTTGACAGTTTTCATGCCTTAAATACGGGAACATACCTGTTGTCCGCGTGTGACCCTGATGTCTTAAAGGAAGTTCTGGACCTTCCGGGAAACAAGGACAAGACCCGTGCCGGCGCGGCAGAGACCTCCGTGCCTTCCCGTAAAGCAAAACCGGGTAGATCCTGCTACCCGGTTTTACGAGGATTTGAGAGAATGTTTGTATGCACCCGCACCGATACCTGCAAAGCAGGCGTCCGGGGTAAAAAGCCTTTCGGCTTTTTGGCTGTTATCTGAACAAATCGGCAACTTCGCTCATAATGTTGCCTGTTTTCCTCAGGATGTGCCTGCCGCTCTTTATCATTTTCCTTCTGGCACGTCCTGACATCATGTCCGAGTTCATCATGAATCCTATCGATGCGGCTACAAGTCCACCCACCATTACACCTTTCATAAAGCCGTTTCGCATAGCAAATCTCCTTTCCGCAAGACCTTGTGATAGTTGTGGCGTATATCTCAGGTAGTAAACTGTTATGTCATCCGCCAAGCAGCCTGTTCCTGATGCCGCCGCCCGTTTCCTTCATCTCGTCTACCGCTTCTTTATCGACAACGGCGAACTCCCTTCCGAATTCTGCTTTCCCAAGCAGCGGCAACACTTTCCTTCCATGTATCACGTCCTGCAGGAGGCCGTCGGATATTTCAAAGCCTTCTATACGTCCCGTCACCGGGTCGAACATCACGTCCCTGATTACTCCGACTTCGTCTCCCGCCTTCGAATAAACTTTCGTTCCTATCAGCCCGCCTTCGTCCCCTATCGGAGAGGTTTCCTCCCCAAATGCTTCCCTGAACGAAGTTCTGTCCATGTCCGCGACACAGTCACTGCTGCCGACGATCACCGCATCATCGCCAAGGCTGACCATATCATCGAACCATATAATGCGCCTTTTTGATGACAATCTCCTCTGCTCAAGCAGCAGCGCCTTCACCTGCCTGTCGCCGGTGCTGAACAGGATATCTTTCACGATTCCTGCCTTTCTGCCGTTGTCGGCGCATATCACAGGAAGGTTCAGCACTTCGCTGTATCTGCACAGCATAGGCGGCCTCCGCAAAACAAAGCTGGACTGCTCGTTGTTCAACATTAGTATTGCTTGCTTGATTGAAAAAAATACAATACAAAAGAAGAAAGGTAAGTTGTAAAATTAATTGCCCAAACATGATAAAAAAGAAGTGACTCAAATCAGAACCTCTGATAATGTTTTAAGTGACAAAACCAAAACATATTGGAGGGTCCGAAATGAGTCACCTTAATAA
>FZPS01000076.1_pt328 | contig 12232 bp, 11 predicted proteins | sample 1817821 | NCBI WGS metagenome assembly FZPS01 (sample SAMEA104158645, study PRJEB21678) | metagenome | place: Germany | collected 2015-04-21 | reverse complement strand
GTGCTAGATGGGGAGGTAGCGGTGCCCTGTAGCCTGCAATCCGCTATAGCAGGATCGAATCCCGTCTTTGAGGCGGCTTTTTGTAGCGCCGGCTCCGGTAAGTGGTGTTGAAGGCCGGGTCCTGTGCGACGGAGACCGGTGAACCCCGCCAGGTCCGGAAGGAAGCAACGGTAAGCCGGGGACTCCGGGTGCCGCAGGGCAGCCTGGCTGGAGCTAACTGCCGGGGTACGACTGGAAAGAGTCGTCGAAGGGCGGTGCACGGCCTAAATTCTTACCCGCCGCAAAGGCGGGTTTTTCTAAACCGTAATTTTTGTTAAAATTGGGTAAGAGGAGAAATTTACCGGGAGTTTAGTAAAGGAAGATAGAAGATAAAGGAAAGAACAGATGCGGGTGGTTAAAGCCCTGGCACGGGCGAAAATAAACCTTTCCCTGGACATCCTGGGCAAACGAAGCGACGGGTACCACGAACTGGAAACAGTAATGCAATCGGTCAGCCTCTCCGATGAGTTGGTTTTCCGGCCGGCGGCGAAGGTTTCCTTGACCGTCTCCGACCCTGACCTGGCGGTGGACGAGAGTAATACGGTGTTAAGGGCGGTTCGCCGTTTGCAGGAAGTGGCCGGGAGCGACCGAGGGGTCGAGATTTTCTTGGAGAAAAGGATCCCGCCCGGGTCCGGCCTGGGCGGCGGTAGCGCCGACGCCGCTGCGGTCCTGGTGGTTTTGAACCGTTGGTGGGGTTTGAACCTTCCCCTGCCGGCTTTGGCAGAGATCGCTGCGGACGTCGGCAGTGATGTGCCTTTCTGTTTGACCGGCGGGACAGCCTTGGTGGGGGGAAGGGGCGAGAGGGTAACCCGCCTGCCCCCGCTCCCCGCGGTCCGTATCCTTTTGGTCAAGCCGCCTGTTTCTGTGGCCACTGCCGATGTTTACCGCCGTTTTCAAGCGGCGGCGGCCGGCCGGCGCCCGGAGACAGAGAAGATAATTGCCTCCGTCAACAATGGGCGGATTCATGAACTGACGGGTGTATGGGGGAATCTTTTAGAAAAGGTGACATTTGAACTTGTACCCGGGTTGGCAGAGGCCAAAAAATGGCTGCAAAATTATGGCTTACCGGTGCTGATGACCGGAAGCGGTCCGACGCTTTTCGCCCTATTGCCCGAAGGGTTTCGCAAGGGCCGGGAGATCGAAGCGGCTTTGAGGGAAAAAGGCTGGTGGACCTATGAAGGCCGCCTGGCCGGGAAAGGGGTGGAGGTCCGGGCTTGCCGGAAAGGAGGGGAAGATCGTGGAGAGAAAACCGCTGGCCCCGATTGATCTTGACAGCTATAAACCCTTAAGGGAACTGGTTTTTGAAGCGCTGCGTGAGGCGATTATTGCCGGGCAGCTACCACCCGGTGAGCGGTTGATGGAGATCCAGTTGGCCGAGGAACTGGGTGTGAGCCGGACACCGGTGCGGGAGGCCATTCGCAAGTTGGAACTGGAAGGGCTGGTGGCAATGGTTCCCCGGAAAGGCGCTTATGTTGCCGGAATTTCCCTTAAAGACCTGATTGAGGTCTTTGAGATCCGGAGCGCCCTTGAAGGCTTGGCGGCAGCGCTGGCGGCAGAGCGTATTACCGACGAGGAACTGGATAAACTCGAACGTCATTTGGTGAAGGCCGCGGAGGTTATTGAGCGCTCGGATCTCAACGGGATGGTGGAGATCGATACAAAATTTCATTCTTTATTATATAAGGCCAGTAGGAATGAACGCTTGGCACATACCATCAATAACTTGAGGGAACAGATCCACCGTTTCCGGCAGACTTCCCTTTCCTACCCAGGAAGAATGAAAACTGCCTTGGAAGAGCATAAAGCAATTGTCGAGGCGATTTCCGCCCGGAACCCGGAATTAGCGCAGGAACTCGCTCAGGAACATGTGGAGAATGCCGAAAACAGTATTATGCAGGTAATCCGGAAAGAACAGAAAAAATGAAGGGGGAACCTGTATGGATGCGGTAATCCTTGGTGGGGCGGAGAACTCGGGCTCTTTAAAAAAGAGTGCCGGCGCCCGGTACGAAGCACAGATCGAGATTACCGGCAGGCCGATGATTGACTTTGTCGCCGCCGCCCTGGATAAACTGGAATGCATTGACCGGGTTGTGGTGGTGGCCGCAGAAGAAGTGGCTGCCGGTCTCAAGGGCAAGAAAATCTGGAAGGTTGTTTCTCCCGGGCCGGACATGGTGGAAAGCCTCCACCGGGCGCTGCAGTCTTTCCGCGGGGAAGGGGGAGGATACGTCTTGGTTCTCTCCTCCGACATCCCCTTGATCACCGTCGAAGCGTTACGGGATTTTCTCCAGCAATGCCAGGAAAGAGAGGCGGACATCTATTATTCCCTGGTGCCGCGGCAAGCGATTGAGGAACGGTTTGCGGGTGTGCAGAGAACCTATGTCCGCTTAAAAGACGGCACATTTACTGGGGGAAATGTGGTTTTGATCAACCCGGAAGCTATTTTGTCGTACAGTGACTATCTTCGTCAGGCCATACAATTACGGAAACACCCCTTGAAACTCTGCCGTTTACTGGGGATCAAGTTTTTCTTGAAATTCTTGGCCGGGCGGTTGACGGTGTCCGAGATCGAAGTAAGGGTGGAAGAGCTCATAAAACTCAAGGGCGCCGGGGTCGTTTCTTTATATCCGGAAATCGGCATTGATGTGGATAAACCCAGTGATCTCCAGTTCGCCCGGGCTATCTTGGAGCAACGGCCGACCGGGTTATAAGTTTTTGTATTTATAGAAATATAGCGAGACATATGTCAAATACCTGCGTCGCAGGTAAAACCTGCCACGTAGGTATTTTTTTTCGAAAATATGTCAAATAAAAGAAGGAGTTTTCCAGATCATGTCGAACTTATATTTGCTTACATTATTTCCAAAAAGAGGTGGGAGCCATGAATATCACGGATGTACGGTTAAGAAAATTGGATAATGGTAGTAAGATGAAGGCCATTGCCTCAATTACCATTGACGACGCTTTTGTCGTCCGGGAGATCAGGGTGATCGAAGGACAAAACGGTTTGTTTGTGGCCATGCCCAGCAGGAAAATTCCTTCCGGTGAATTTAGAGACATCGCCCATCCAATCAACTCAGAAACCCGGCAGATGATTCAGAATATAATCCTGGAAGAGTATAAAAAGGCGGAATAACCCAGGTCTTGTTTGCCCTTGACATGGGCGGGAGGTATTTGCTATAATCGTTTTTGGATGGGGCGTCGCCAAGCGGTAAGGCACGGGACTTTGACTCCCGCATACGTTGGTTCGAATCCAGCCGCCCCAGCCAAAACCTGTCTTACGACTCTGCAAGCGGCGGAGTTTTTTTTTGCCGCGCATCACGCGAGCTACCGGACGGGGGATATTCACACCGGCGCATACGAGCGACGAGGAGGATTTCTTATGTCAAATTTAAAAGTGGTGATTCTGGCCGCCGGAAAAGGAAAAAGAATGAAATCAAAATTGCCCAAGGTATTACACACGGTCTGTGGTGTGCCAATGGTCCAATATGTGATTGATGCAGCCCGGGAGGTGTCGCCGGAAAAGCCGTTGGTGGTTGTGGGTTATAAAGGCGAAGAAGTTACCGGCGCTTTGGGAGAACAAGCCGGGTATTTTTGGCAAACAGAGCAGCTGGGCACGGGCCATGCCGTAAAAATTGTCTGTTCCGGGCTGGAGACTTACAATGGGGATTTACTGGTTCTTTACGGAGATACCCCGTTGGTGACCGCTGCTACTTTGCGGCAATTGATCGCCCGGCACCAACAGGAAGAAGCCGCGGTTACCCTGCTTAGTACCGAGGTTGAGGACCCCGGCGGGTACGGGCGGGTTCTGCGCGACAGTGAGCAGCGGGTTATCGGCATCGTCGAACACGGCCAGGCTTCACCGGAGGAAAAGGCCATCAAGGAAGTGAACACCGGGATTTATTGTTTCCGTTTTTCCGATCTCAGTGAAGTCCTTCCGGAACTGCGGGCGGAGAACCACCAAGGCGAGTATTACCTGACCGATGTGGTTGCTTTATTGCAGAAAAGAGGCAGGAAAATAGCGGCGGTCAAAGCCGGTGATTCCCGGGAGATTTTAGGCCCCAATGACCGGAAGGCTTTGGCGGAAACCGAACGCTTATTACGGCAGAGGATCCTGATGCGCTGGATGGAAGAAGGGGTGACTTTTATTGATCCGGCAACCACTTATGTGGATCCCCGGGTAAAATTGGGCGCGGATACCATTGTTTATCCCGGTACTCTGCTTTACGGGGAAACACAGGTGGGAGAGGATTGCCATCTCGGCCCGTACACGCAGATCACCGGGAGCCGGATCGGTAACAACTGCCGGATCTTCTTCAGTGTCCTGGATGCCGTTGCGATCGGGGATGACGTGAATATTGGACCCTATGCCAATTTGCGGCCCGGAACCGTAGTAGAGGCCGGGGCAAAAGTCGGTGATTTTGTCGAATTAAAAAACAGCCGGATCGGCAAGGGGAGCAAGGTTCCTCATCTTAGTTATATCGGTGATTCCCGGGTAGGAAGCGGTGTTAACATCGGGGCCGGTACCATCACTTGCAATTACGATGGCAAGGCTAAACACCCGACGGTAATCATGGACGGGGCTTTTATCGGGAGTAATACTAGCCTGGTGGCGCCGGTGACCATCGGGGAGAACGCTCTGGTTGGGGCCGGGTCAACGATTACTAAGGATATTCCCGCACGGGCGCTGGCGATCGCCCGTGCGCGCCAGGTGGTCAAGGAGAACTGGCGAAAGCAAGGGGAAGAAAAAGATTGATTTGCTCTTTAGAAAAGATAGTGGTATAATGTTTCTGATTTTAACGCGCACGCGCGCATCAAGTTATCGGGAGGTTTGTGAGATACATGGAGGCTACATTAACAGCAATGCTTCGTAACGAAAGCGGGAAAGAGGCAGCCCGCCGTCTCCGGGGGGAAAAACGCCTGCCTGCGGTTTTGTATGGAAAAGAAAATAAACTCCTCAGCCTGGATGGGAGAGAAGCCCAGAAATTGTTTAATACAGCCGGGACGTCTCGTCTAATCACGCTCAAAATCAAGAAGAAAAACCGCAAAACCACCGAGGACCATCCAGTCTTGATTAAGGAAGCGCAACTTGATCCGGTTAAGGGCGATCTATTGCACATTGATTTTTATGAGGTTTCGATGGATCATAAGGTTACATTAAAAGTGCCGCTGGTCCTTACCGGTGAGGAAGAACGGGTTAACGATGGTTCAATAATCGAACTGATGTTGTATGAGATAGAAATTTCCTGTCTGCCCATGCAGATTCCGGAGAAAATTGAGGTGGACATCTCCCAGTTGACCATGAACGAAGCGATTTTGGCCGGGGATTTGGACCTGCCTGAAGGCGTAGAGATGATCACTTCCCCGGACGAGCATGTGGTGGCCGCTTCTGCCCCGCGGGTCGAGGCCGTACCTGAGGAGGAAACTGTTGAAGAGCCGGAAGAAGCAGTAGAAGAGGCGGTGGAAGCTGCTCCTGCCGAGGCGCCGGAAGAAGAAGCATGATACTATGGAATACCTGGTAGTTGGCTTAGGAAATCCTGGAAAAGAGTACAGACCCACCCGGCATAATGCCGGGTTTTTGGTCGTGGAATACTTAATGAAGGAACTTCAGGCGGAAGCTGCGGTCCTGGATTGTGGGGCCCTGGTCAGCCGGGTCCGGCGGGGTGGACACCGCATTTTGCTGGCAAAGCCGCAAACGTTTATGAATTTATCGGGAAAAGCCGTACGGATGATAATTTTAAAGTATGAGATCCCCCTGTCCAGGATAATAATAATCCTTGACGACCTGGCCCTGCCTTTCGGCATGATCCGCTTGCGGCGCGGGGGAAGCGCCGGCGGGCATAAAGGGTTGGCTTCGGTGCTTGCTGTTACCGGCGAGGATCTCCCCAGGCTGAGAATGGGGATCGGGGCGCCGGCGGCGGCGGTGGGAGCCGTCTCATTTGTGCTTGACTCTTTTTCCCCGGAAGAAAAAGAATTGCTGCCGGAGATTACTGCCTGGGCCGGCCGGGCTGTTTTAACCTGGATCGAGCGGGGGATAGAAGTAGCAATGAGCAGGTATAACGGTTTGGTTCCCTCGCTCCGTGGGTAACAGGATCAGAGAGAAACGCAGTCACCGGAGTTTTCTTGACACCCGCCCGCATAGAATAGGAATGCAGGCGGTTTGTTTACTGCCGGTTCCTGATTTGTTATGGCTTAGTAAGGAGGCACCGCTCTTGTTTTCCTGGCTAACAAAGAAGATCAGCAGCCTGCCAGAGGTTGATGAGGTTTTACAGCGGATTAAGCGTAATGAAAAAGTGATGGTACAGGGGATCAGCGGTAGCCGGAAATCATTTTTAATCGCCGGTTTGTGGCAGGAATTCTCCCGGAGTATACTGGTACTTACCTATACCCCGTCGGAAGCGGAGAAAATCATCACGGATTTACGGGTAATTCTCGGCGCCACAGAGGAGATTGCTCTTTTCCCCGCGTATGATCTTATGGCCCATGAAGAGGCTTATGAAAAAGAGACGGCCGGCGCCCGCCTTTCCGTTCTGGGGCGGTTGGCCAGGGGAGAACGGCTGCTGGTGGTGGCCTGCTGGCCTGCTTTGCAACGGAAGATCATCCCCCCCGAAGTGCTACGGGAATTTACTTTTCAGTTGGCCGCAAGGGCTGAAGTGGAAAGGGAGTTTTTCCTCCAGAAGCTGGTGGAGATGGGCTACGAACGTACGGAGAAGGTCGACCGTTCCGGGCAGTTCAGCGTGCGCGGGAGTATTATCGATCTTTACCCGCCTGACCTGGGGGAACCCTTAAGGATCGAGTTCTTTGGTGATGAAATTGAATCGATCCGTTCATTTGATCCGGAAACACAAAGATCCAGCGGGCGGCTACAGTCGGTGGCGGTGCTTCCGGCAAGGGAAGGGCTATGGGGCAAGGAGGAGCTTGAGGCGGCCGCCGAAGAACTGCCGAAGGTCATCCGGGAACAGGCGGGGCGCTTTCGCAACCGGGGAGATGAGAAAACCGCCGTTCTTCTGGAAGCGGCCTTCCAAGCAGCCCTCGAAAAACTCACCAACGGACAGGTTTTTCCGGGAATTGAACGGTTCCTGCCGTTGATCCGCAGGGATCTGCAGCCTCTCTGGAGCTATCTTCCCGGGGCTTTGGTGGTTATCGACGAACCGGTCCGGGGCATGGAATACCTGCGGGTTTTGGAGGAAGAGCAGTCCCGGACGATCGGTTCCTTTTTGGAGCAAGGACTCCTTTTGCCGGAAGAGACCGGTTTCTACATTTCCGCTGCCGAACTTCAGAGGGCAATCGCCAGAATTGCCCTGTTGCAAATGTCTGCATTAGCCAGTGCCCTTAAGGGTACCGGCGACTATTATGGTACAACCTTGCCGCTGCGGCCGGCGCCGGAATATGCCGGACAGGGTTTGCGTTTACCGGCGGAATTGGCCAACAGGCAGAAAAATGGCTGGGTGGTGGGGTTGGCGCTTTCCGGGGCCGGCCGCCGGGAACATATGGCAAAGGCCTTACGGGAAGAAGAAGGTCTGGAACGGATAGAAATTGTTACAGAAGAAACGGCGACGCTGACCGGTAATTATCCGCCGGGACATATCTATTTTCTTCCCAGGGGCTTGACTACCGGGTTGGAATTGCCCATGGAGAAGGTTTTAATCCTGACGGAAACGGAAATTTTTGGCCGTTTGCGACCACAAAGAAAGACCAGACCCAGGTATGCAAAGGAAGGCGTCCGGCTCACCGATTTTGCGGAATTGCAGCCCGGGGATTATGTGGTTCATATCAATCACGGGATCGGGATCTACCGGGGACTAAAGAAAGAGGAGGTCCAAGGGGCGGTCCGGGATTACCTGGAAGTGGAATACGCCGCGGGCGACCGGCTTTTTGTCCCCACCGACCAGTTCCATCTCTTACAAAAATACGTCGGGTCTCCCGATGCCCCACCGAAAATCAACCGTTTGGGCGGCGGGGACTGGCAGCGGGTGAAGAACAGAGTTAAGGAATCCCTCCGGGAGATGGCGGATAAACTGTTGCAACTCTATGCTGCCAGGCTCTCGACCCGCGGCCACAATTTCGCTCCGGATACCCCATGGCAGCAGGAATTTGAAGAAGCCTTTATGTATGAAGAAACACCGGATCAGATCCGGGCCGGGGAAGAGATAAAGAAAGATATGGAATCCCCCCGCCCGATGGACCGTTTGCTCTGTGGCGATGTGGGCTACGGCAAGACCGAAGTGGCGATGCGGGCGGCGTTTAAAGCGATTCTCGATGGAAAACAGGTGGCGGTCCTGGCGCCCACCACCATCCTGGCCCAGCAACATTTTCAAACATTTACACAGCGTTTTAGCGGATATCCGGTGAAGATCGCCGTTCTCAGCAGGTTTCAGTCCCCGTCCGAACAGGCGCGGATTGTCCGGGAGACCCGGGCCGGGATTATTGATTTGGTCATCGGTACTCACCGGTTGCTCTCCCGGGATATTCATTTCAAGGATTTAGGACTTCTAATCATTGATGAAGAACAGAAATTCGGGGTCGCCCACAAGGAGCGCCTGAAAGAACTGAAAAAGAATGTTGACGCCCTGGCGTTGACCGCTACTCCGATTCCCCGGACTTTATACATGTCCATGGTGGGAATCCGGGATATCAGTATGATTGAGACGCCTCCGGAAGACCGGCATCCGGTGCGCACATATGTTATGGAATTTAATGAGAAGGTTATTGCCGAGGCGATCCGGAGAGAGATCGCCCGTAAGGGACAGGTCTTTTTTGTCAACAACCGGGTGGAAAGCATCGACAGGATGGCCGTATATTTACAGGGCTTGGTTCCGGAAGCCCGGATCGCAATCGCCCACGGGCAAATGCCCGAAGACACCCTTGAGGAGGTGATGTTGAGCTTTTATGAAGGCTCGGCCGATGTTCTGGTTTGTACAACCATCATTGAAAATGGTCTTGATATCCCTAATGTCAACACCTTAATTGTCTATGACGCCGACCGCCTGGGGTTGGCCCAGTTATATCAGTTGCGTGGCCGGGTCGGTAGGAGTAACCGGGTGGCTTACGCCTATTTTACTTACCGTAAGGATAAAGTGCTGGCGGAGACGGCCGAAAAAAGACTGGCGGCGATTAGAGATTTTACGGATCTGGGGTCGGGGTTCAAAATTGCCCTGCGGGATTTGGAGATCCGGGGAGCGGGAAACCTCCTGGGCCCTGAACAACACGGGCATATTGCCGCTGTCGGCTTTGAGCTCTACTGCCGTTTACTGGAGGAAGCCATGAAAGAACGGCAGGGCAAGAAGAAGGTGGAACCCCCGGATCCGGTCGTTGAATTGGCGGTGGACGCCTATCTCCCGGAGACCTATATTAAGGATCCAGGGCAGAAAGTGGAGATCTACAAGAAGGTTGCGGCCCTCCGGGGCCTGGAAGAAGTGGACGCCTTGGAGGAAGAGATGAAGGACAGGTTTGGACCGCTACCCGCGCCTGCGGGCAATCTTTTGGAAACGGTGAGAGTGAAAATCCTGGCGAAACGGTTGGGCATAAGTACAATCACTATGCAGAGAGGGGATATTGTCGCCCGCCTCCTGCCCGGGGTGTCATGGGATGCGGAGCGGGTCGCCAGGCTTCTCGTGGGTTTCCGCGGCGAAGTCCGGTACCAACCGGGAAGACAACCGGTTATCCGCTGGCCGCGAGCGCAGGCGCTGTTAAACACCGGCCGTCCGAACCGGCTTTGGGACCTGTTAAAACAGACTTTCAAATATTTGCTGGAAGAGGAGACCACAAAGAAACAGGAGTATATTCATCCCCGGAGGGGGTAAGCTAAAGCCAGGAAGTAGAAGGATGTTATGGTTTTGAATTCCGTGGTAAAGATGAATATTCCTGCTATATAAGGTATATAATATCAGTAAAATATGAAAAGGACAATTTCGTGGAAAGAGGGTTATAATACTGACAACCAACGGCCGGTACCTTGAGCAAGTAGATTTAGATGAAGGAGGGGAAAAGGATGAAAGCGACCGGGATCGTCCGGCGGATTGATGATCTTGGCCGGGTAGTGATTCCAAAAGAGATACGGAGGACACTTCGGATTAGAGAAGGAGATCCGTTGGAAATTTTTGTCGACCGGGAAGGAGAGGTAATCCTCAAGAAATACTCACCCATCGGTGAGTTGGGAGACTTTGCCAAAGAATACGCCGACTCACTTTACGAATCCACAGGGCACATTGCCCTGATTGCCGACAGGGATATAATTGTTGCCGTGGCTGGAGGGTCTAAGAAAGAATTCTTGGACAAAGCCATTTCCAAAGCAGTGGAGCAGGCAATAGAAGACCGGAAAGTTGTTTTGATGCCGAAACCGGGCGAGCATAAGTATTGTGAAGCCTGTCCCATTCTTGAAGATGATGGAGAATGCCAGTTTACGGCCCAAGTAATCGCCCCGATCATTGCGGAGGGCGACCCAATCGGTGCTGTCATCTTGACATCTAAAGAGCCGGGGGTAGTGATGGGGGAATTGGAAGTAAAAATTGCCGAGACCGCCGCCGGTTTCTTGGCCAAGCAGATGGAGCAGTAAAGTCCCGCGCGGTATCTTTACCAATGAGTATGATATGCGCGGGCTTCCCGGACAACCGGGTAGCTCCTAGATAACCGGGTGTTTTTGAGAAGGGAACCGAAGGTTCCCTTTTTGTATGGGGCTAGGCGCGCACGCGCGCATAAACCCGGTGGGTTTTCCGGTTAATTACCCGGCCGGTTGGAAGAAAGAAGATTGAGAAGACCGGCAAGCATGGCCGGGTTGAGCCCTTGATTCCCGGATTGGTTTCCGGCTAGAGAAGAGATGAGCGGCATCATTGTGGCCAAAGAAGAAAGCGAATTGTCCCCGCCCAATAAGCCGGCCATTTGGAGAAGGGAGTTGAGGTCCGGAGGTCCGCCCCGGCCAAAAACGGTCAAGAGAAGATGAATAATCTCACGGCCTTTAGGGCTGAGTTTTGGGGCAACCTCCCGTAATAATACCAGATCTTCAGGAGTAAGACTGATCGATGGTGCTTTTGTCGACTCCTGGCCGGCGCTAGCGGCATTAGCTTCCGGTTCCGGCCGTTCCGGGTTTTCCAGGTCGGACATGAAAAACTCCTCCTTGCCATATTTTTATAAAGATAGGATATGAACGAAGCCGCCGGGGGGTGCCTGCCCGGGGAAGGAAAATTACCGTTTTGTGCTGCCGGAACGGTTAAGAGGGCCACGGTTACAGCAGGGAAAAAGGTAAAAAGAAGCAAGAAGAAAGAAGCAAGAAGAAAAAGAAAAAAGAAAAAAGAAAAAAGAAAAAAGAAAAAAGAAAAAAGAAAAAAGAAGGGGATGCCGGTGGGTAAAAAAATAAAGGTAGTCGGGATCCGGGTCCGGGAGCGGGCAACCCGCGCCCCTGCCCTGCAGGAGGTTATCACCAAATTTGGCACAGATGTCAGCTGCCGCCTGGGCATACCAGGTCTGGAAAAGGAAGATGGCCTGATCCTTCTGGTTATGGAGGAGGAGAAAGCGGCGGCGGAAATTTCAACGGAACTTGCGGCTATGGAAGGAGTAGAAGTAAAGACCTTGGAATTTGGGGGCGTTTAGGTGCGCGGCGCCATAAGGCGCACGAGAGGCATTCAGGCGGCGGTCTTAACCGGCGGGCGCGAGATCTGCGAGAAGGCCGGGGAGTTCCGTTAACCGGCAGGAGTAATTGGGCGGGTGGGCTGGTTTTTCCCGTGGAACCAGGTAATCCGTGACCAGACAGGTTTTCATCCCTAAAATAGCGGCTGTCAGGTCTTCTTCCGGATCATTCCCAATCATCAGACAGTTTCTGGGGGAGATTTGTAAAATGTCAAGGATTTCTTGGTAGTAGTAGGGGTTTGGCTTGCAAAAATGCATCTTTTCGAAGGTGGTAATAAAGGCAAAGGGCAAGTCCTGGCAGTTGATCCAGGCAAGACGCTCCCGGATGGCCGTTTCCGGGAAAATTGCGTTGGTGGCTATGATCAGGGAAAAACCTGCGGCCAATGCGTTTTCCAATATTCCCCTTGCCGGCCCTGGGAGTTCCGCCTTTATATGTTTTTTTATAGCGGAAAATTGTCCTTCGTAAAACTGCTGAAATACCGGTTCCAGTTTAGCGCGGGGGTAACCGGTCCGGGCGGAGAAATCGCGCCAAAAAACCTCTTCATTGGTAAGGGATGGATCCGCGTCGCTCATC
>FZPS01000216.1_pt150 | contig 12242 bp, 9 predicted proteins | sample 1817821 | NCBI WGS metagenome assembly FZPS01 (sample SAMEA104158645, study PRJEB21678) | metagenome | place: Germany | collected 2015-04-21 | reverse complement strand
GTATAGTATCCCAATAATCGATAGGCTAAACACTAGCCTGTTTTTATTCATTTCCATTCCACAATATTTTAGAAAACGCAAAGATAGAGAATAAAACGCGAACCTGGAAATAAGAGGAATAAAAAAACCTAGTTCATTTCCTCTTCGATCGTCTCTTTTAAATGATTCAAATTACCTTTTGAATACTTCTCTATTATAACTCTATTAGGAGCATCGCTTACCAATTCTAAATTTTTCTATATAAACCATTCTTAACGTTGGAAGAATGCTGTAAATGATATTTGAATAATCATTCCTGTCTTCTAATTTTGTGTATGGTAATTCTATTCGTTCATTAGTCTCGCTTTCTCTTACAAGAGAGAGAAAGTGTAATGAACTCAATCTAAGCTTCTGTTTTGAAAATGGAGGAATGATATTATCGTGTTTGAAAAAGCAAACCGTAATCATTACCTTACAGGGTTTGTTATTTACTTCAAATGTTGCATAAAAGCTATAATCAGAAGTGTCAAAAACAAAATCTTTATCGGTATTATTCTCTACCGTAAGGTTAAACACAAACATTGGCTCATCATATTCAGTACATAATATAACTCTTACATGATTCTCTGTAATGCTGTCATAGTATTCTTTCGCTGTATGAATATAAACGACTTGTTCTATTTGCAACTCGTCAAACACCAAGTTAATCTGTGCATTTGAAGTAAGACAATAGAATAATCCAAGAAATAAAATAGAAGCTATCTTTTTCATTGCTAATTTATTTTATTTCTTACATCATCAACTATTACTGGTGCTATTCCACCATTGTCATACCCAAAATCTATACATCTTAACTCCTTACTTCTGCAGTCAAATATTAATGTAATATCAGGAAAGGTTGATTTGATTAAATAATATTCTTTATTGTTCTTTGTCCCTGGTTGAAAAAGCTGCCCACTTACTGGAGATAAGGTATAGTCTTCTTCCTCAATCAAACTGAATGCTGAGATAATATCTTTCATTTTGAGATTTCTATCAAGACAAATATCATTATAGAATATCTTCTTTTTCATATTGGCCTTATTGTCAAAGTCAATCATATATAACTTGAGCGTATCACCCTCAGCGTAGTACCATAGACCCTTATCCAAAAACTCATATTTATTTGTTTCAATAAGTGAATTGCAAATCAAAACATCAGAATACATCGTATCAATAATAGAGAATCGAGTTACTTCTACCTTGTTAGGGTCACCCATCCTATTAAGTAAGTTTTCTTTACTATCTTTCAAGACGACATCATTGGAGTGGAATTTGTTTTTATCAACAATTGCTCCATTACCTTGAGAGAATGCTGTAAATGACATTAAAACCAAAAGATAAAAAACAAAGTATCTCATTTTAGCAAGCCATTATAATTGTGTTATGGGGACTTCTAATTATTCGCTTTTCACTTTCTCAAAGGGAGGAAATCCCCTTTTTAAAACCCTTAGTGAAAACAGACTACAAAGTTACACAAAGTTTTTGAAGTCTGCCAAACTATAATGAACTTGTTTTTAGTCGCAACCATAATTACCACCCCTAAAGGGGTTCGGGAGGGAGTATGGAGTTATCTCTTTTGCTACCATAATGTCGTCCCTTCGGGACTAGCTGACGCATTAAGGTCATATACGCGTCAGCCATCAGGGTCATCTGATAATCTGAGTAATCCGAGTTCAAAGAAGAAGAGAACAATCCCTGAGGGCTTTGCATCCGTTTCATCCGTTCTTATCCGTTACATCCGTGGTTCAGACAAAAAAGACAATTAATCCGGGTTCAAACGCCAAAAATCAAATACCAAACACCAAAAACCAAAGACCAAATACCAAAAATCTACCGGGCTAAAAACGACTATTACCGAGGAATAATTAATTATCTTCCGATAAGAGTAAAAATGCTCGGATTTCTACTGGATATTCTTTTATAAGAGCTTGACTATTAGGATTATTATTTGTATATTTGCATATTGATTGGTGGGAGTAAATCTGCCTTAGATTGAATTAAAGAAATATGATTGAGATAAATACAATTTACGGTCTAATCCTTGCGGTTCTTACGCTTATTCTTAGCGTAGGCGTGGTGTGTCCTCAAAGCTCTATCAGTATTTCTAGAAGTATATCTTCAATATCGGAGGATGTAAAGCCTTATTCAGGCCATTTTTTAGGATTTAAATTAACAATTAAGCGGAGACATTTCTTAAAAGCCTTATTTCTTGACTTTAGCCCTTGCCATAGATAGGCACATCTTGTAACCAAATTTTCAATTTTCTTATAAACGTCAATATCATCGAGAGATTGGGATATTATTATCCGATGTTTTCAAAATGAATTGGGAAGTTAGCAAACCGTCGCAAAAGAGCATTTTACTGTCTCTTGACGAAAACAGACCGTCTTTTTGTTTCATTTTATAGAGGCTGCAATCCTTAAATTTTAGGCTATAAATAGGATGTAAAACAAGGTGATTTTAAGAAATAATTAAGGAAATTCTTAATTTGATATTTACTACCATAATAGCCACCCCTAAATGGGTTTTGGAGAACGAATAGATTTTTCTAGTGCTACCATAATGACCACCGCTACGCGGTTATATTGAAGTTTATATTTCGCAAAGCGAAGAAAGGGTTATTTCGCGTTAGCATCTGAGATATCCGATAATCTAATTAATCCGAGTTCAAAAAAAAGAAGATGACAATTTATTGGGGGCTTCGCATCCGTTACATCCGTTCTTATCTGTTACATCTGTGGTTCAGACAAGGAAACACCTCAACAACCAAACACCTAACAAAGCCCTTCTTCGGCGAGGGATTTATAGCCGTTTTTGGTAACGATGATATGGTCTACTACCTTTACGGAAAGAAGCTTGCCGGCTTCGACTATTCGTTTGGTTATCTTCCTGTCGCTATCGCTTGGGCGGAGTGTGCCTGAAGGGTGGTTATGGGCAATAATAATCCTTGGGGCGTTGTTCTCTAGCGCTACCTTAAATATCTTCTTTAAATCAACTGAGGTCTCTGTCCAGCCTCCTTCGCTTATCCTTCGCTTACCCAACACCTTATGAGAGTTAGACATTAGTATTACCCAAAAGGCTTCGTGGTTGAGGCCGGCCAAATCTGGTCGCAAAAGATTATAAGCATCCGATGCTCCTCGTATCTGTGGAAGCACTAAGTCTTCTTCTCCAATCCGCCTATTGGCTAGGGCTAATGCGGCTAGTATATTTACTGCCTTTGCATCTCCAATGCCTTTATAGTTGTTCTTAAGATTTTCGTAACTTTCTTTAGAGAGTAGGTTGAGATTGTTTTCATAGTCACGCAAAATCTCTCTTGCTAGTCCTACTGCTGTTTTTTCTCTATTTCCTGAGCCGATAATTATGGCTATAAGCTCGGCATCGCTTAGGGCTTCTGCTCCTAGGTTCATAAGCTTTTCTCTAGGTCTTTCGTCTTCTGCCCAATCCTTTATTGTTAGTGAGGTTATCTCTTTTCGGATATACTTATCTTTGCTTTCGTCGTTCATGGCTTGCTTAATTTATTATTCTTTACCCATGTTTCCTGCAAAGATAGAATATTTTTAGTAATTTTGTATGGTTTATTAATCAATATAATCTTATGAAGAGGTTTGCTATTATTATTATGGTCTTGTTTTCCAATCTTGCTCTTGCTCAAGATTCAAAGTCTAGCCTTATGGCGAATAGCATGGCTGAGATGTCTTCTTGGGACAAATACCCAACCTATGCCGTATACGATTCCTTAATGAGGTCTTTCGCTAATAATTATCCCGATTTATGCAAGCTTGATACTATTGGTTTTTCGGAGAATAATAAGCTAATACTTTCTCTTATCATTAGCGATACTTCATCCCATGATAAGGTAAGGTTCTTCTATTCTTCTACTATTCATGGTGATGAGACTGTGGGTGTTGTGCTTATGTTGAGGCTTGCTGACTATCTTCTTTCTTCTTATGAAACAGAGGATAGGGTTAGAAAGATTCTTTCGAGTACTGAGGTTTTTATCAATCCCATCGCCAATCCTGACGGTATGTATAGGCTAAGCGATAATACTATTGAGCATTCCATTAGGTTTAATTCTAATTATGTAGACCTTAACCGCAATTTCCCTTCTCCTCGTACGGGAGGTAATCCAGATGGTAATGTTTATCAAAAAGAGACTCTTGCATTTATGGACTATGCTTATAGAAACAATTTCGATATTTCAGCCAATCTCCACGGCGGTGCTGAGGTGATTAACTATCCTTGGGACTCTTGGAGGCCAGGGCTTAGGACTCATCCCGATGAGGAGTGGTTTGAGAGTCTGGCTCAGGAGTTTATAGATTCTTTTCCAGATAATACTCCTAGTGGATTCTTTACCGATGTAAGCTCTACGGGCTTTATTAATGGAGGTGATTGGTATGTGATTCAAGGAGGTAGGCAGGACTATTATACTTATTTCCATAGATGTAGGGAGGTGACTATGGAGATTTCTTCTCAGAAAATCCTTCCAAGTTCTCTTCTAGGTCCTTATTGGAACTATTTACACGAGGGTTTGATTTTATATCTCGAATCTGCTCAAGAAGGGCTTAGGGGATATATTAGAGATAGTGCTAATAATGAGCCCATTCAGGCAAGTGTCTGGATTGAAAACCACGATGACTCTTCTTCTTTTACCCTGTCTCGCTCTTCGGGCTTTTATTATAGACCAGTGATTGAAGGCTCTTATAGGCTTATCTGCTCTGCTGAGGGCTATAAAACAAAGCATATAGACATTAATTATAATAAGGGTGATGATATGGTTTTGGATATATCTCTTTCCAAATCAGGCACTAGTATTGATGATATAAGGAAGGAGGGCTTTAATCTCTATCCTAATCCTTTCTTTTCCTATCTAATTATAGAAGCCGAGGAGGCTTATAGCTATAGTTTCTACGATGCTTATGGAAGATTGCTTGAGTCGTTTAGGCTATCTCCTGGACAGAATAGTTTGGATATGAGCCATAGAGCTTCGGGGGTTTACTTTATTGAGATTAATGGTTATACCAAGTTGATAATTAAAGAATAAGAAGTCTATGATTTATATTATCCTAATCCTATTATTGATTATTATTATTCTCTTCTTCCTTATTAGGGAAAGAAGGCTGAAAAAGGCCTTTGATTCCCATGTTTCTTATCTTGTTCATGAGCTAAGAACTCCAATCTCCACTCTTTCTCTGGGCTTGGAGATGATGGACAGTGAGCATACCACCATGCTAAGGTCGGAGCTTGAGCGTATGGAAAGAATTACTAGTAGGTTGCTTTCTAATAGGCTGGTTGTAAAAGAGGAAGATTTCGATATTCACTCTCTTATCGAAGGCCTTATAAGCTCTCGAAGTTCTGCGGATATTAGCCTCGACCTAATTGCTAAGGACTATATTATCAGGGGAGATAGGTTTCATTTTGAGAATATTCTAAATACTATTATTGATAATTCAATTAAGTTTGGAGGAAGTAGGATTAATATCTCTAGTAAAGACTTGTATTCCATGGGTCTAGAGATATCTATTTCGGATAATGGGATAGGGATTAATAAGGCAGAGGCTAAGAAGGTATTTAAGCAGGGCTACCGCTCCGGTTCTTCGACTTCCAAAAGGGGTTATGGGATTGGGCTTAGCTATGTTTATAAGGCGGTTAGGGCACATGGAGGAAGGGTATGGTTCGATATTAATTATAAGCAAGGGGCCTGCATAATTATTCTTATTCCAAATAATAGGTTGGTAAGAGTTTAGTATATGAATTAAATTGAGTAAGTTTGCAATATGAAAAATAGGATTATAATTATATCAGTTTTGGTTTTCTCTTTACTTTTCTCTGGTGTTCAGAGCTTTGCTCAAGAGAGGGTGGAAGAGATTGTAGGTGAAGACAAGGTGTTTTCTACTCCTTTTTGTTCTGCAGCCATTGGTTGGACCTTCCCTTTTGGTGAGATGGGTAACCGATACGAGCCTTTTATGAATGTGGACGCCAACCTAGGTTGGAAGACCGGACAGAACTTCCTCTATACCTTAGAGTTTAATTTCGGCTTTGGAGTGGATAATGCCAAGCAGAAGCTCGAAATACTTAGCGAGATAATGACCACTGATAAACAGCCTTTTGTGATTTCGGATGGAGGTTCGGATGCAGGGGTGGTTGCTTTTAATCGTAACCTTGCTTTTACGGGTAAGGTCGGAAAGCTAATCCCTCTTATGAAGAGCAAACCCAATTCGGGGCTTATGCTAATGGCAGGAGGTGGTTGGCTTCAACACCAAATAATCTACCAAGCAACCCTCGAAAAGGCTCCTCAGCTCGAAGGTGATTATGCCTTGGGCTATGATAGGCAGATGAGGGGGCTTTCCCTTAATGGCTTTGTGGGCTATATGCACATGAGTAAAACCCACTTCCTTAATTTCTATATAGGTCTAGACTTTTCTTATGCTTGGACCAAGATGACTAGAGAATATCAATTCGACCTAAAGGGAGGTGATGATAAGCTATATCAAGACGCTATGCTAACCCTTAAGTTCGGCTGGATGTTTCCTTTCTTTGGTAGGGATACCGACAAGATCTATTATTATTAAAAGCAAATGAATGGTTAGGGTATGAGGGCTATATATAGTTTTTCTATACGAGTTTATAGCTTGATTCTAAGCATAGCTAGCTTATTCCATCCAAAGGCGAAGAAATTGGTGGAAGGAAGAAGGCAATGCTTTGATACTCTTAGTAAAGACCTATCTCCTAATAATGAGAATATATGGTTCCATGCTGCATCCTTGGGCGAGTTTGAACAGGGAAGACCTCTTATAGAAAGAATCAAAAAAGAATACCCCAACCATAGAATAATAATCAGTTTTTATTCCCCTTCTGGTTACGAGGTTCGCAAAGACTATTCCCTTGCTGACTCTGTGGTTTATCTTCCCTTAGACACCAAAAGAAACGCTAGGAGATTCCTCGACTTGGTCTCCCCCAAGATGATTTTCTTTATTAAGTATGAGTTTTGGTTCAATTTTATTGACGAGATACATAGTAGAGGGATTGAGCTATATCAGGTCTCTCTAATACTTAGGCCCAATCAATACTTCTTCTCTTGGTATGGGAAATGGTTTGCCAAGCATCTATCCTATTTCAACCACCATTTCGTTCAAAATCAAGAAACCCTCAACCTTCTTTCTTCCATAGGTATTGGCTCTGCAAGCATTACGGGAGACACTAGGTTTGATAGGGTTATAGAGATTGCAGATAATGCCAAGTCCTTTCCAGTTATTCAAGACTTTGCTAAGGATAATAGGCTTATGGTTTGTGGAAGCACTTGGAAGGAGGATGAGGATATAATTGCCTTAGCTACTCAAAACTTAGATATAAAGCTAATAATTGCTCCCCATGAGATTGATAAGTCGAGGATTGACCATATAAAGAATCTATTCCCAAGCTCCATTCTCTACACAGAGTTAGACAATTATAGCCCAGAAGATATAGCTAGGTCGAGATGCCTTATTATTAACACCATAGGTATGCTTTCCAGTCTATATCAATACTCCTATATATCCTATATTGGAGGCGGATTTGGAGCAGGGATACACAACCTCCTTGAGGCAACAGCCCATGGTTCTCCCGTATGTTTCGGCCCCAACTACCATAGATTCCAAGAGGCTAAGGACCTTATTGATAATGGCGGTGGTTATTCCATTAATAATGCTAATGAATTGGAGGAGAAATTGGATGCACTCTTAGACAACGAAGAGGATTATAAGTCTGCTAATGACTCAGCCCTAGGCTATACCCGCAATAATTCGGGTGGAACTTCCAAGATTATCTCCATGCTTAAAAATAGCTTTATTATAATTGCAATAATGCTTGGAATAGCTTCATGTAGTCCTTATAAGCATATATCTAAGGACGGTTATCTTCTAAACAAAAACCAAGTAAACCTTGATAATAACAGCCTTAAGAAGGATAATTTCCAAAACCTTATAAAGCAGGACCCAAATACTAGATTCTTATTTGTTCGCTGGGGTATGTATTTTTATAGCCTTTCGCCTCGAGGAGACGACTCTACTATGGGCTTCTTTAATAAGCATGTATTTAGATCTCTTGGTGAAAAGCCTGTGGAATACGATATTAATCAAAAGCTCTCTTCTGTTCAGGAGATGAGGAAATACCTTTTAGTTAAGGGCTGCTTCGATGGTAGGGTGGAGGATAGTATGATTTATGCCAAGAGATGGTATAATAAAAGAGATAGGGTTAAGCAGGTTTATAATATCAATCTAGGTGAGAGGTATAGGGTTGATAGCCTTAGCTATAGGTCGGTGGACAAGGGGCTTAGCTCAGATATTGAAGAGGTCTTATCCGCATCTCTAATCAATAAGGGAGACTACTACGATGAGGTGGTCCTTGGCGAGGAGAGGAATAGGATTGAGAGAAGGCTTAAGGAGAGGGGTTATTTCGACTTTTCAAAGGAATATATCCTGTTTAGAATAGATACTAATCAGACCGAGAAGAAGGTGGATATTGAGATATACTTCGGAGGTAGGCAGGATGGGGAAGATAATATCAAGTTCCATAAGTATAAGATGAGGCGTATATATATCAAGCCTTTCCAGAGGCAGGAGATTAGCCTTGAGGAAGAGGAAAGCATAGATACCACCCTGATTTATCATAGGCAGAAGCAGGGCTATGGGCTAAATCAATACTATTATATCTCACCTAATCCTAGAGAGATTAATCCAAAGCCATTGCTTAGAAGTATTATGTTCCAATACGATACCTTGTTCTCTCCAATTCATGCCGAAAGAACATTCTCAGCTCTTTCTGGCCTAAGGAACTTTAGGTTTATCGATATTTCTTATTCAAAGATAATTGATAGTGTTCGCAATTCTGATACCGTACAGCTAGACGCCTTTATCAGTCTTTCTCTTAGTAAGCCAATCTTGTTCTCAACCTCCTTGGAGGCTAATTTTTCTGCAGCAACCAATGCGATTACCGACAATAACCCTTCTAATTTCGGCCTACAATATGGCCTAGGTTTCCAAAATAAAAATCTATTAAAGAATGCTGAGATATTCTCTTCCAACCTTAAGTTCGCTATTGAGCTTAGAAGTGATATATTTGATAAGAGCGACTCAATTAATACTTGGAACTTTGTAAATGCTTTTGAGTCGGGCATTGACTTTGCCCTAGAAATACCGAGGTTCTTAATACCTTTTGGAACAAAGCTCTATTCCATGCAGTTCTTGCCTAGTACCACAATTAGAAGTGGTTATAATTTCCAGAAAAGGCCCTACTTCGAAAGGTCTATCTTTAATCTAAACTATGGATATTCATGGAATAATAAGAATAGGTATTATAGTGTAATGCCAATTGAGATTAACCTAGTTAAGATGAATATTACCAATCAGGACTACGCGGACTTGATTCAGACCTTCGATAAGAGGATTCAATACCAAACCACCGACCATTTGGTTATGGATATGAGGTTTAGTTATATGTATAATGGTCAGGATATTCAAAAGAGAAATGACTTCCAATTCCTAAGGCTAAATGCTGAGATTGCGGGTAACCTACTCTATCTTGCTAGCTCTGCCTTGGATATGAAAAAGAATGAAAACCAAGAGTATACTGTTTTTAATATTCCTTATGCTCAATATATTAGAACGGACTTCGACTATAAAAACTATAGGTATCTTTCCGAAAACACCAGCTTGGTATTTAGGGCCTATGGTGGTATTGCAATCCCGTATGCTAACGCCAATGCCCTACCTTACGAAAAGAGTTTCTTTGGTGGAGGCTCCAATAATCTAAGAGCTTGGCAGCTTCGTGAGCTTGGCCCTGGTAGTTCCAAGAGGGATGAGACCCAGCTAAGGTTCGACAGGTCGGGAGATATGTCTTTGGGAGGTAATATTGAGTATAGATTCCCATTGTTTGGGGTTGTGGAAGGCGCTACATTCTTGGATATTGGTAATGTATGGACCATTAGCAAACAAAAAGGTTTGGAGGGTGGTGAGTTTAGGTTCGATAGGTTCTATAAGGAGTTTGCTGCCGGTGCAGGGCTTGGTATTAGGCTTAATATCGAGTTCCTAATTATTAGGGTTGATATGGCTTTAAAGCTTTGGGATCCATCCAAGGACCTTAGTGATAGATTTGTTTTACCAAATACCAAACTAAGAGACCTTAACCTTAATCTAGGTATAGGTTATCCATTCTAATTATTAGCATAAAAACATGCTGGCAATATGTCAAGTCATTCGTTGCAAAGCTGTAAGGAAGTGCCGAAATCAAAAGCGCGGCCTCGATTTGTCGATTTAAGGCCGTGTAACACCTTTTACTTGATGGGGTTTTTACAACGCGTTTCTCTATCAAAAACCATGCCAAGAAATTGAAAAAGAGGAGGTTAAAGCTAACACTCCTCTTTATAATTAAAAGTTATAAGTTTTAATCTTATTATCTTAGAGCAGACTCTGAGATTCCTTCGCCGTCCAATCTAAGCTTTGCAAAATACTTAGGAGTCTTTCTTCCCAAGACTTCGTCCACATATAGCTTTGCTAGATATTGACTAAGCATAAATCCATGTCCTCTAAGCCCTGTAAACAATCCGTTCTTAGTATCTATAATATATCTAGGCTCTGTGTAATAGCCCGACCATACGGCTTGGAGTCCAATATTCTTTAGCTCTGGTATCCAGTCTGTAAATACTTCCGAAACAATGCTTAAGAAGTCCAAAGAGTTTATCTTCCTATTCGACATAGATTCTTGGGCATCGTGTGCAGGTGAGGCACAGCCAATAATCTGGCCCGTCTCCCTTAGTTGCTGTCCATAGACTGCAGTAAAGCCCTTATAATTCCTTCTATCAATAAGCATATCCAATCCATCCCCATCCTTGCCAAGCATTGGTAGTCGCTTGGTAATAAAAGCTTGGTGCTTTACTGGGAATAGGCCTGTATCTAGTCCTAGTCGAGAAGCAAACTCGGAAGAATTATATCCAAGAGCATTAACAAAGGTAGTGGTTACAAAGTCAATATACTCATTATCAGGACTAAGCACTAGGGCATGGTATTCGTCCCCCGTCTTATAAAGTTCCACTAGCTTATGTGATTCTCTAATCTTTCCACCCTTCTCAGAGCCTATCTTCCTAAGTAGATTAATGGTCTTACCAGGTGTTGCCTGCCAACAATCATTGGTGATTTGAGCTCCAAGATAATTATTATTCTCTGGATTGAAGTATGGGCTTATCTCTTTTTGGAAATCATCTGGGTCGACTAGGTATCCATTCGACCATTCCAATGCTTTTTCAAGCTCTTCCATTGTAGGGTCATCATGGGCTAGGTTAACATATCTAGTAGGATGGTAATCAATATTAGACAATTGATTTAACTCCCTAAATATCTCATGGTTATGCATAGCAATATCGGCTAGGTCTGGGTTGGAGAAGGCAGGTCTTCCTCCTGCAATATTTCTCCACGAAGCACCGCTTTCATAATTGATAAGAACAGGTCTTAGCTTTGCTTCTGCCATATAGCGATATAGTGCCGAACCAGCAATTCCACCTCCTGCAATCAAGGCTCCTACTCGTACAACCTTGTGATTATACGCAATATATGTTTTTCCAATCTTATTGTCTTCAGCCTCATTGCTTAGCTCTCCAATGGATAGTTGGGTCGAAAGAGGTCCTCTTGGTGTAGAGTCTTTCCTAACCTCTATTCCATGAGACTTCAATAGTCGCTTGGCCCTTGGTATACATCTCTTACCCCTACAGTCTCCCATAGCAAGCCTAGTTGTATGCTTTAACTCATCTATGGTTACAAAGTCTCTATCTCCAATCTGCTCTAGTAGGTCTTCTAGGGTTACATCTTCACAATGACAAACATAGGACTCTGATTCTCTCTGCTTATCTTCTAATTCTCCAAATGCAATCTCGCCTCCATCCTGTCCATGGGTAAGGAAGCCTCTTATATCCAGTAAGTCAACATCTTGATCTACAAATGACTCCACCCTAATCCTAGCCATGGAGGTCTTATTTGGATTATTCTTAACCAATTCAATCTCTCCATTGCCAAGCTTCTCTCCATTATTATTAACTAGAACAACCTTCTTGGCTCCCTTAATATCATACTCAAATGGTAGAAATACTCTATTACGCCTTACATCGTATCCAAATATCGCTAATCCAGGACATTGGCTTACACATTCCATACAGCCAACGCATTTATCAAAGTCAATAAATGGCACAGTGGATGTTG
>FZPS01000099.1_pt180 | contig 12245 bp, 8 predicted proteins | sample 1817821 | NCBI WGS metagenome assembly FZPS01 (sample SAMEA104158645, study PRJEB21678) | metagenome | place: Germany | collected 2015-04-21 | reverse complement strand
GGCGACCGGCGCTTCATCCCCCTGCTGCACGCCTGGGCCTTCATCGAATATAAAAAAGTCCGCAAGGCAATAAACCAGGTTATCAACAGCCTGAAAAGCAAGCACCACAACAGATCTGTTAATTGAAGTCCTTATTTAAAAAAGCTCCAACTGACCGCGCTCATCGCTCGTGGAAAGGGGGATGCGAGCGTGGGCCTGCTCCAGGGGCTGCCTCTCCACCCCCCGCCTTTTTTTATCCAGGCTCATCCTCTCCTTGCCGCCCATGGTGGGGGCCGGGACGAGGCTGTATATAACCGGGAAGCCACGCATGATCTCGGTGTTCCGCAGGGCGGTGCAGCTGAAGAGCTGGACATTTTGCTGCCTGGTAATGGCATCGACAATTTCGAGAATATGGCTGCTGGAGGCCTGCCCGAAGGGGTTGTCCGCCAGCACCACCGCCGAGGTTACACGGCCGCCGGAGCGGCATTGGCGGATATAGGACAGAAGCACGATAAAGAGGGCAAAGCGGCCGGCAAATCTCTGCCCCTGGGACCATTCGTTGAGATCGTCCCAGCGATCGTACTGGCCCGATTGATAGCTGCTGCTGTCCCGCGGCTTGAGCAGGCAAATATCAATATCGTCTAGATGCACAACCTGGTCCAGCAGCCGGGATGTCTCGATGGCTTCCCTGAGGAAATCATCAATTTCCGTGTCTTCCCGGCCCTGCTTCTGCATATTGACCGCCTCGGCGATAACATCTTCGAGGTACTTGCGCAGCTTTGCTGAACCTTCCGCTTCCTCCGGCTTCACGAAGCTGATCTTAAAAAGGGGATGCTTCTCGCCGCGCAGCGGGACCAAGGAACGCCTCTGCAGCTCCCGCACCTGCTCCAGCACGCCATCCACATGCCGCCAGGTGCGCCGCACCATCTCGTCAACCTTGGCGCTTAATCCCTCCAGGCGCTGCCTTACCTGCTCCCGAAAATGATTAATCGCCTCTTCTACCTGCCGCAGGTGGCCTTGCAGCTCTGTCACCCGCTGTTCCCACGAAGGCGGCCCGGTCTGCTCAGCCATCATTTTGAAAAACTGTTTTAATTCGTCACCATGCAGTATCCTCAACTCATCCCAGCACAGCTGCAGCTGATCTACCGCCTGCCGCTTGGCTTTATCCAGTTCAGCCGCCAGCTCTTTCTCTTCATGCCGGCTCTTGGCCACCACCTCGCCGGCCCGGCCCAGCAGCTGCGCCTTCTCCTGCTCCGGTGGCAGGGGGAGGGTGTCCTCGCTAACGGCAACCTCCATCTGCCTTAAACTATCGGCGGCCTGCCGGTAGTCCTCTAGCTGCCTGCCCGCCAGCCTCATCTCTTCATCGAGCTGCCGGATGGATTCATCCAACTCTTTACTTAATCTTTCCTGATGTTTCCTCTCCAGCTCCAGGTCCACCCCACTCAAATCAGGCGGTTCCACCTGGGGGTAGCGCTTCTGCAACTGCTCGAGGCGGTCCCGGTAGACGCTTTCAGCGGCACTTGCTTCTCTGCTTACTTTTGCCAACTCCCGGTTGGCTTCTTCCACCTTCCGCCGATCTGCCTCTGCAGCTTGCGCGGCCTCTTCCACGGCGCTTCGTTCAACCGGGTAATAGCTTTTTTGCACTGTCTCGAGTTCCAGGCTCAGATGGCGGATTTCTTCCTTCCATTCTTCGATCCTCTCAAGAGCCTGTTTCTCCTGGCTTCTTAAAGCCTGGTAGTCGCCGGAGCGCTTCTCCAGGGCTTCTATGCCGGCTTTTAACTCTATGAGCAGCTGGTCAAGCTGCCGCTCCTGCTCGCTGCCGAAGGGACCTATCTTTTCAGCATCGACTTGATCAGCCCGGGCTTCTGCGCCTGTTTCTTGAACATAGCTGAACCAGGCTTCGCGGTACCGCTCCAGCTCGTGCTGCACGCCTTTAAGCTCTTCTTTTGCTTCATCAATAGAGCTATCCTGCGCAGCCAGGGCTTGCTGCAGCTCTCTTACTTTTTCCTCCTCCTGGATCCGCCGCTCCTGCAGCCGGGCAGCTTCCTCCTCCCTCTTCTTGCTTTCCGCCCAGCGCAGGCAAAACTCCCGCGTCATGTCCAGGGCCCGGTGCAGCAGCTGCAGCCGATGGCGCAGCTGCTGTAAATGGCTCCTGCGCTCATCTTTGTCCCTGTGGACCTGCTCAAGGCGGTGCCGTATCTCTTCCAGGTCGGCCAGCAGCCGGGAGCGCTTTTCTTCTAAAAGGCGAATGGCTTCATTCCAGTCAGCTTCCCGGGAATAGGCGAAACCCCGCCGGAAGCCTTCCAGGCGGCCCACCAGGTCCCGGGCCCTCTGCTCCTGCTCGACCAATAAATGCAGCTTCTCTTCAATAGCCCGCAGTTCGCTCCTGATCTTGATGCGATACTGCTCTATCTTCTCCTCGGAGTAGAAACGCTCCAGCCCCCGGTGGCTTAAGAAATAGAGCTCCGCCGGGCTCACCCCTTCATGAAAGTCCGTCCGGGAAACCAGGGGCACAGGGACAGTAAGCTCCGCCCGCAGCTGGAGGCGGCGCCGCTTTAATTCTTCAAGCTGGGAGGGCTCAACCACTAAGGCGTAGGGAAGCCAGGGGCGCTCGTTAAGCATCTGCTCCCGCTCCGGCTCGGAATAGTGGGCAAACAGTTCCACGACTGGCTGCGCCGTTATGCCGTTTCGGTTCAGTTCCTCCACCACCCGGTCAATCTCGGCATGCGGCCGCGGGGTTCGCCCTTCGCCCCAGAGAAATTCCTGCTCCTGCCAGTGGCGCTGCTGCTGCCGCACTTCTACCTGCTCCCTGGCCAGCTGCTCTTCTTTCTGGCTTAACCAGACCAGCGCCGCGGCGCAATCCTCGCCGGGATGGTGCGGGCAGCCCAGGGACTTAAGCTCCCCTTTTAGAAACAGCGCCTGCTCCCACCACTGCTGATGCTGCTCCCGCAGGTGCTGCATTTCCTTCACAAGACGCTCTCCATCGGAAGAGAGTATTGCCTGGCGCTTCCCGAGCTCGGCTAGGCTAAGCTCCAGCTGCTGCAGCACCTCTTCTGCTTCGTCTTTCTCTTTCTCCGCTCTCTCCAGTTCCCGCTCCATCTTGCTCAGCTCTGAGCGTGGCTCCGCCGCGTCAAAGGAGATCCCCAGGTCGGCCATTTTTTCAGTGATCCGCTTCCGCTCTTCCTGAAACTGTTCCTGCAGCGCTTGCAGGCGGAGCAGCGCGTCTCTCGTTTTCCCCAGCCTGACCTCGGCTTCTGCCTTTTCTTCAAATAGCTCCTCCCGTTTCTCTTTCAACCGCTCCAACAACTGCCGGAGCTCTTCCTCTTTGTGACTCACCGCGTTCAGGCCGCACCGCAGCAAGGGGGCCGTTGCCATTCTTAACCGCTCCAGCTCCTCTTTGAACTGGGCCTCCCCTTGCTCGTGCAATTGCAACTGCTGCCTTATGTCGGCCAGCGTTTCTTCTTCCTGGAGGATTCTGCCCCACTTCTGAAAGGCTTTATAGAGGTGGAGACGTTTCCGGCTGCTTTCGTAGCGCTGCCGGGCGGCCTCCGCCAGCTTCTCCTGAGCGACGGCTTTTTTAGCTGCGGCATCCCATGTCCGCCTCTTCTCCTCCACGCCCAGCGCTTCCAGGGTCATCTCCGCTTTTCCACGCGCCGATATCTTTTCCTCTTTCTGCTGCGCCAGCTCATTCCGGTGCTCCTCGAGGCGGGCCATGCCCTGGATAAGGGTTTTCAGCAGCGTGGCCCGCCACTCAAGCAGTTCGAGATAACGCTGCCGCGCTTGAGCGACCTGGTCGAAGCCCTTGGCCAGGAGGGGCAGCTTGTGCGACAAAGCTTCCAGGGCTTCGCTTTGCACTTTCAGCTGCGGCAGATCCATCACTTCTAGGGCGGTGCCGCGGAAGGCCTCGCGCAGGGGGTCTCGTTCTTCCCGCCGCTCCAGCACCTCATCGATCATGGGAATGAGCAGCTTGTCCAGCAGGGTGCGCGTCCTGCTGCATCCTTCAAAGAAATTTTCGATGCCGCCCTCGCTGTCGTTTATCTTTAAAATGTAGCGCCACTCCTGCGGATCGATCTGGTACTCTTTCAGCATCTTCTGGTAATCCTGCCGGCGATATGAGGCATAAACCTTGACCGGGCTGTTCTTTAAAAGCTGCTGCAGCTGGCTGAGGTTATAGGTGCGGTTCGCTTCATCCGCCAGCGGGAAAGAGCTGAGATCATATTCATTTTCACCATCGTACTCGTGCAGGTAGGTAAAGTAATCTATCCCCTGATGGCTATCGCCAATATGATCGGCGAAGCAGAAGCCTGTCAGTAGGTAGCGGGGCGCGGCGCCGTCCAGGAGCCACTCCACCAGGACATGCCCGGTGAATTTCTCCTTCTCCACCAGCCGCTTGATCTTCCTGCCCTGCAAGGTGGCATTGGGCTCGATTACCTGGGCAATAAGGTGCAGCAGCAGCGTTTTGCCGCCACCGTTGCCCAGCAATACGAGCGTGTTCTCGCCGAAAGGTTCGAAGATAGTATCGTGGTAGATGCGGGGCTGGCCGCCGGTTTCAAAATGAATGTTGTGCACCCTGACCCGATTAATCCGGGGCATATTGACCGTCTCCTTTGAAGCAGTTTTTTGCCATCGCCTTGCTTTCACCTTCGCAGGCAGTACCGCCGCTAGAAGCTGATTGGGCAGGCGCCGGCTTTCTTTTATATGGCCAGGCCTTTCATTCTTCCTCCGGCGAGCTGTCGGGATGCAAGCGGCTGCGGAGCATTTCCAGGATTTCGTTTTTCCGGGACTGCTGGTTGTAGTAATGGGCGATGAGCTGGTTTAGACGCTCGCAGGGGAAGATCTGCCGATCGTGAATTAGCCGGACCAGGCCGTGTTTCTGCAGCAGGTCGATGGTCTTAAGCAGGTAGGCCAGGCGGCAGTCTGACCTGCGGATATGCACGACGTCAACTTTTTGATAAGGAAGGTCCAGCCACAGCTCTGCAGGCCCGCGCAGGTTGACCCGGGTTTGGTTTTCCAGCTCTTCTACATCCGGACTGCTCCCCAGCTCCTGCAGGTGTGTGGTCACCATTTCAGCCAGCTCGCTTACCAGCAAGGACTCGCGTGAAGGGCCAATCCCATCATCGCTGTCATAGAAAGCGGCCAAAAGGGTGAGAACAATGAAAGAGCAGAGATAAAGTTCCCGGTTGGTCTGCACCCCCAGCAGGTCGCGCAGCTCTTCGTTTCTGTAACTGAAAATGCCTCCCGTCAAGCTCCCGGCCAGGTAGAACTGGTCCCCGGCCGAAATTAGGCTGATTTCAAAAAGGGGCTCGATGATTTCGCGCCACAGGTTCCGCACCTCGGAATCGAAACGCACCCGGTTCACCAGGTCTTCATGCGTAGCCCTCTCCACCACGGGATGCTGCAGAAGCTCCTTCAAGAGCTCCAGCGCCGTCTCCACGGTCTTGCGGCTGTACTGCATCAGCGCTCACCCTTCGCATGATGATATTGCGCAGCTCGATGCCATGCAGCAACTGCACCACCTGCGAATCTGCCTCCACCCGGACCCGGCCAATGGTGGCCAGTTCAGGCCGCTCCTGGAGCAGCTGGTAGAAGGCATATTCCACCAGGTCTTCATCGCCGGGGACGTACTTCCAGGGAAGGGAAGCATTAAACTGGCGCCCCTGGTGCAGCAGCAGGAGCAGGTAGGCGAATGCAGCCGTCTCTTCCGGGGCAGCCTCCCGGCCCAAGGCGGCAGCAGCAAGAATAGGTGTCTCCACCAGGCCGTTTTGGGCCAAACTTTCGAGGATGGCAGCAAAAAAACGCTTTAACAGGTTAATCGTCCGCTCCCGGCGCGCCTCTTCCGCAGCCTGCCAGGCCGCCCAGGCCTCGTGATCCGGCTCCTCCGACTCCATTTCCAGGGGGCGCTCCCGCTCCCGGCTCAGCAAGCGCTGGGACGAGAGAAAAGTTTCCGGCCCCAGCAAGGAAGGCGCTTTCGGCCTTAGCAGCGGTTGCAGCGCAGTGCGGGTCAGCCGCTCGCCAGGCGGGCTATACTTTAACACGGTGCCTAAAAATTCCCGCCGCATATGAAATCGCACCATCATGCTCTGGTAGATGCATTCCTGGAGCAACTGGCTGACCAGGTTCTCCAGCTTGAAGCGGGTGCTGATGAGTTCCAGGTGACGAGCGGCTACCACGTTTAGGTTATGAGCCAGCCTGGCCACCTTCTCCTGCCGGGAAAGGTTATCCGGCGTGGGGGGAGCGGATTCAAGCCGCTGCTTAGTTTCGCGAACAAGCTGTTTTATATTTTCAAAGGTCTCCTGCTCCCGGTGCAGTTGCTCCTCCATACGCCGCAACAACCGCCCGTAATCCGGGGTTTTCAGCGACTCCACCACGTTGCGGCGCACATTTTCCCGCTGGCGCCGGCATTGCTCCTCGATGTTCTCCACCGCCACGGCCAGCTCCCTGACCGTGTTCAAGGCTTCATCGAAGACGCCCCGCCGGATCTGCTGGTCCAGGTAGAGCTGCATTACCGAAAAGTGCAGATCGTGATAAATCTCCCGCGATTTAAAGAGCAGGTCAAGCCCTTTTTCCGTCAGGCGCATGATCACGGTGTCTTCTCCGCTCCAGGAGGTATAGGGCCGCTGCTCCACCAGCCGGAACTTTAATTCTTCCTCCCGTCCGGTTAGAGGATCGAGGTAGCGGTACTTGAAGGGGCTGCCGCGGTTCGTGATCTCCTCGATGAGCTTGCGCGCCACCTGGCGGCCTTCTTCTTCATCCACCGGGCGCCTTAACAGCAAAGAGAGCATCTTTATAATAAAGTTTTCGCTGTCCTCGTAAGTACAGGGGCTGTTGCGCAGCATCTTTTCCATAATGTAAAGCAGCAGGCTCAGCCCCAGTTCAAAGCCGTAGTACTCGGTCAAAGAATGCTTCTGCTTCAGCTCGTAGAGGGGGAAAAATTGCAAGATGGCTTCCATCCGCTGGCCAAAGCCTTCCAGCATGGAGAAGTCAGCGCCCTCTCCTCCGGAAGGAAAAGAGCCGAGAAGGAGGTCGGGTGAAAAATTGAGCTTCCCTTGCTCACTCATAGAGTGATCTCCTTTAACTCGGCAAGTCGCGAAGCGGATAAAGCTTCCTGGGGAACCATCCGGCCCCGTGCCCACAGCTCTTCAATGGAGCGGCGCAGCTCCGGAGCAAACTGGGTCCAAAGCAGCTCCAGGTCAGCTGCGGGTAAAAGGCCTTCAGCCTTTATTTTTAATTCCCGATCCCGCCCCTGCTGCAGTAGAGCTCGATAAAGGCCTTGCGCAGGCAAAATCTCCAGGGCGCTCGCCAAATCGTTCCCCCTGTTTTCTTCCCTGGCACGCTGCACCGCCTTCTGCCAGCGTTGCAGAATAATTAAGCCCATGGGATCAAGATCGCCATAGTAGTAAGCCCGTATCTGTTTGCCGGCCGGGCCGGGAATTTCATTGAAGAAAGGCCAGCTGCCGCAGATCTTGTTGCCTTCCCCGTAGATTGCCAGGCTAACCGGAGGGCGCAAAATTAGGCTGCCTTCTCCCAGCAGGCAGCAGAAGGTATGAAAGCTATCTTTATTCTCAATGACGAGCACGTTTATCGATTTCGCCTGCCTGATGCGGTCATCAAGCAGGCGGTAAAAAAAGGGCTCCGCTACAGGATAGCAATGCAGATCTTCGTGGCTGACCTGGATGCGTCGGAGCAGGTCCGCCCCTTCGGCGGAGTCCAGGAACTTCTCGTCACCGGTGAGCTGAAAGGAGCGCTCATTGAGCGTGTCCCAAACCGAGGGCTTCTCCTGCGCGGTCCCAACCAGGTATCTATCGATAGCCTGCAAAATGTCCTGGTAGCGGTAAAACTCCTGGGGCCTTCGCGCAAAATAGCTTAAATCCATCTGGGAGCGAAAGTGGAACAGCTCCGGGGGAGGGGAAACCGGCCTGGCAATGCGTCGATAGCGAACCGCCAAGGGAGGAATGCGCCCGTTATATCCCGAGGCCTTGACCGGTACAATTAGCCCCTCTTCCACCAGCTTCTCCATGGCCCGGGCAAAGGACTCATAGCTCCATTCATCCTGGCCGTTGCGGCCCAGGCGCCCCTGCAGCTCATGCTCCAAGGCTAAGGTAGAGACAATTCGGCGAGAGCTTTTTTCTATTATTTTGCGCAGCGCTTTCTCCAATCCAAGCATCCCTGCCTACCCAGGTTTGTTTACTCCGGTGCCGCTGCCCAATCTGCCGGGAAAGACCTAATCCTTGCTAGAATATTACCAATCATTTTTACACAGGGCAAGCCCAGGCAAAATGTCCACATCTCCGGCAGCATTTACTGGATACCCAGCTCAAGTGAAAATCCGAGCCAGTTCTACCGACAGCCCTTTAAAGTGGAAGGATTCGGCGCAATCAGGTTTCCGGTAAGTGGCGCTGTTGACAATGTCTTTTTCCTGAAAGAGGTAAACAATTACCTCTTCGTTAAACGGATTGACAATCCAGTATTCCGTGACACCGCAAGACATGTAGAGATCCAGTTTTTTAACCATGTCTTTGCTGCGTGTTCCTTCAGATAATACTTCCACGACAAGGGTGGGCACACCCCTGTAATAATCGTCATCATCCAGCTTTTCCTCAAGGTCGCAGATCACCATGAGATCGGGCTGAACCACATTGATATCTTTCTCGTGCCTTCTCAGGGTGATGTCATACGGAGCTACCAGCGGCCGGCACTCTTTCCCCTGGAACCAGTTATGAAAAATAACAAGGAGCTCGGTTAAAACAACCTGGTGTACGGTTTTTGGCGAGGCGAGATAATATATTTCCCCGTCAATATATTCGTAGCGATCCTCGCTATGCCGGGTTAGCTCCAGGAATTCCTCGTATGTTGCCTTTCTGCCGCCGTACCACCCGTACTTGGTCAGGTTTTCAGATACTTTCTCCTCCCCCGCGGCGTCGTCCTCAACAGCCGTCAATTTTGCTATGACCATGCCGTTGCGGGTTATGATTACATCCTCTTTCGCGGCCAGCATGAGGTACTTGCCGAAGTTGTTTTGCACTTCCGTTGAACTGACAATCATCGCCGCACCTCCCATGCTATTAGCTAATATAGCTAATGGCATTATATTCCACAAATGATGCCGCGTCAAGGAGGCAATTCCTAATTTACAGCGTTCAAAAAGCCCTTGCAATAAGCTGACATTAAATACGGGTAAGTAGTGCTACTGAATAATAAAAATCCCATTTTTATTACGCAATTGATGCAATTGACTGCTTTTTGGGTAAATAATATTATAGATGCATGGTAGGAGCCACGGAGAGAGGTGCAAATGAATAATGTGTGAGCTATTGGGAATGGCATTTAACGAAACAGTTCAACCCAACTTTTCTTTCAGGGGTTTTATACACCGGGGTTCTGCCAACCCTGATGGGTGGGGCATTGCTTACTATCCAAATGGCGAGTATGCAGCCCAGGTAATCAAAGAGCCGCTACAATCGAACCACAGTTCCTTCGCTGCTTTTTTAAAAGACAATAAAGGAATCCGCTCCCGGATCTTTATTTCCCATGTTCGCCTGGCAACATCTTCTGTCTGCTATACCAATACGCATCCCTTTTCCAGGGTGCTAGGAAACAGAGAATATGTATTTGCCCACAATGGCCATTTGAGCGGCAATTACAGGGATTTGCTGGCTGCCGGCAGGTGGAACTCCATGGGGACAACGGATTCCGAATATGCTTTCTGTCATCTAATGCATATTATTGAAAATCGGGTACTTGAATGGAACGAGGAAAGCTTCAGCCTCCTGGAAAACAGCATGCGCGAAATCAATCGATTCGGCAATTTCAACTGCCTCCTTTCTGACGGGGAGCGCTTATTTTGCTACAGGGACTTAAATGGATACAAGGGTCTGTATTTTACAAAACGCGAAGCTCCCTTTTCAAGCGTAAAACTCGTAGATGAAGACTATGAAATAGACTTATCCGAGGAAAAAGCGCCTTCGCAAAAGGGATTTATTATTGCCACTCGCCCCTTGACCGATGAGCAATGGGAAGAACTGGAGCCTGGCCGGCTGACGGTTATAGATAAAGGTACACTGGTCTTTCCTAATAAAGAAAGGGAGCAGCAGGAGCAACTCATTCGCATCCTGCGGTTCATCAGAACCGCGCCCCATAGGGTATCCATAGAGGAGATTGGCAGCAATATGGGCCTCACAGCAGCTAAAATGAAGCCATTAATCCGGCAACTGCGCGACGACGGTTTTATTCGGCAAGATCGCAGGGATACCGTAGAACCTTTTAGTCCGGCTGCAACTTATTATACCGTGCCGGGCAAGCGCACAGAAATCGACTCGCTCATTTAAATTGCTATTCGATTAGAAAGCTCAATAGATATTTTCTAGAACTTCTTGGTGAAAGCCGCTGGCGGTTCTTTGACACTCAAGAAGTCAGGCAGTTTACAAAAGGGCTAAAGACACTCTTGACTGAAGCGAATTGATTTAGGGGAACTGAAGAAGGCGTAGGTCAATGGCGGCATGGGTGCCGAATTCGATCACCCGACCCCGTTCTATGGTAAGCGGGGAAGAAAAAATGGGCCCGTCATAGACAAAGGTGTGGTATTCGCCGTTCTCGCCGCAGGGGTCGGCGCCGCAGGCGGCAATCTCCTCCACCAGGGCACGGCTTAAGGTGGCCCCCAGCAGCTTTGGGTCGACCTTGCTCTTATCGACGCACTTGATCACGGCCTTGAATCCCAGATCGATCACTTCTTCCACCAGCGCCAATCTATCTTCCTGCCAGAGCGGGAAGACAGCTTCCAGACCTGCCGCCGCGCACCGCTCGCTGCTCCACTGGCGGTGCCCTTCAATATCGATATCGCCGAAGACGGCGGCGCCGGCGCCAGCCTCTTTGGCCCGAACCAGGGCGGCCTCCATCGCGGCGGCGTAGTCCTTGCCCTCGCACTCACCGCAGAGAAGCGGAATCCGCAACGAGCGGGAAACCGCCTCCAGGAGAGGCTTGTCCACCCCGTGAAACCAGGACCGGTCCTGTTCCCGGTTTACCATCACCAGCAGCCCAACCGGCTGGTGGTCCTGCTGCAGCATGCGGTAAAGCGCCAGGGCGCTGTCCTTGCCGCAGCTGTAGGAGATCACGAATTTCAAATGTTCCCCTTCTCTCTCCTGATCTTTTTACACTCTTCCCGCTCTGCTGCGGCGCCGCGGGCGGGCCTGGTTGCGCCGCCGCCTAACAGCCAGGATAAGCAGGCCGGGCAGAAGGAGCGCGGGTAGAGCGGTCCACTCCCAGGGGAAGCGGGCCCGCACGTCGCGTCCGCTCAGCAGTTCCGTTTCAAACAAGACCGTGCCGTCCAGGGTATAGGTGACCCGGCCGATCACCTCTCCTTCCGCCAGGGGGGCTTTCAGCGCTTCCCCGGAGAGCAAGCGGCTTTCCCAATTAACAGTTTTTCCGATGCGCGGGATATCTTCCACGGGCAGTATGTCGCTGAAACCGGAGGCGGCAAGCGCCGGGATCTCCGCCGCCTCTCCCCTGGCCTGCCCGGTCAAGGCGGCCGTAACCACGGCCTCCCCCTCTTCCACTACGCGGTAGAGCCGGAAGTGGTCAAAACCGTAATCGAAGAGCGATGCGGCCTCCTGGAAGCGGCTCTCCGTGGTGCTTTTCAGCAGGACGGCAATCAGCTCCAGGTCCCCGTCCGCAGCCGTGGCCACCAGGGTCCCGCCCGCCTCGGGCGTATGGCCGGTTTTTAAACCCGTGGCCCGGGAATAATAGTGAGGCAAATCCGGATGCAGCAGCCAGTTGGTATTGAACCATTTCAGGGTAACCGGGCTGCCGTCGCGCAATACGGCTGCTTGATGGGCCCTGGAGCCGGCCGCTTTCCTGATCAAGTCTTTATTCAGCGCCTCCCGGGCGATCAGGGCCAGGTCGTAGGCGGTAGTATAATGATCGGGATCATGATACCCATCAGGGTTGGCAAAGTGCGTGTGCAGTGCGCCCAGCTCCCGGGCCCGGTCATTCATCAACCCGGTAAAATAGTCAAGGGCTTCCTGGACCGGCATTTCCGGCCGGCTACAGGCCTGCCTGGCGGCATAGACAGCGGCGGCGTAAGCGGCTTCATTCCCCGAGGGGAGCATTATGGCGTAGAGCAAGTCCTTGACACTAATGCGGTCGCCCAAAGTTAAACCGGAGGTGCTGCTGTCCGGCCCGACCAGAAACACTTCTTCCCCCACAGTGACCATCTCATCCGGCGAGGTATGCTCGAGGAGCAGCAGCGCGGTCATGATCTTGGTAGTACTCGC
>FZPS01000105.1_pt538 | contig 12248 bp, 12 predicted proteins | sample 1817821 | NCBI WGS metagenome assembly FZPS01 (sample SAMEA104158645, study PRJEB21678) | metagenome | place: Germany | collected 2015-04-21 | reverse complement strand
GGATATTTCTATGTGTACTGGTCTTTCATTTTGTTTTATTTTTTCCAGATCTAATATTTTTTCAACAATGACTTTATTAACCCCGGAATCCAATACATCTACTCTTCCCTCTAAACAGAGAACATTCTCTTTTTCAAGAATATTTTGAAGCTTTTCGGCAATTTTTGGGAAAAAGATGGTTTCTAATGTTCCGGTTTCATCTTCAAGGGTTACAAAGTACATATCTTTTCCAGTTTTGGTGGTGATTCTTCTGGATTCAACGATGGCTCCCATAATCCGAACCGCAGCTTTTTCCTTCATCATTTGAACTTGTTCAAAGGGAATGACATTTAAAAATGTGTAGGAGGCAAGAGCATTTCTAACTGGATGATCACTGATATAAAGGCCGATTATTTCTTTTTCCATGGCGAGCAGGTCTCGAGTTCGAAATTCTGAGACTTCCTTGAGGGTAAGTGTTTCTTGCATGATCGGTTTCAAATCGCCAAAAAGTGTAGCCTGTTGAGGTTGATTTCTTTTTTTTCGTTTGGCATAAAAATGGATAATTTCTTCTAAGGAGCTGAAGAGTTGATTTCGATTGTGATGAAGACTGTCGAAAGCTCCGGCTTTGATGAGGCTTTCGACAACCCGTTTGTTAATTACTCTTTGATCGACCCGTTCCATAAAGTCGAATATATTTTGAAAACGAGCTTCTTTTCTCCGAGTTAAAATTTCGTTCACGGCGTTTTCGCCAACATTCTTAATCGCTGCCAGTCCAAATCGGATTTTCTTTTCCCCAACTACGGTAAAATTGGCTAAACTCTCGTTGACATCAGGTGGAAGTATTTTGATGGATAGTCGGCGAGCTTCCATAATAAATTTAGCAATTTTATCAGTATCTTCCTGAATACTGGTAAGGCAAGCGGTGAGATACTCGGTGGGATAATGGGCTTTGAGATAGGCAGTTTGATAGGATATAAAAGCATAAGCGGCACTATGTGACTTGTTAAAACCATATCCAGCAAAATATTCTATAAGGTCAAAAATCTCGGCAGCGGTTTTGGGGTCGTGACCTTTTTCTTTGGCTCCCTGGATAAACCGGTCTCTTTGTTGCTCCATAACGTCGGCTTTTTTCTTTCCCATGGCTCGACGGAGAATATCGGCCTGACCCAGGGTAAAACCTGCTAGTTCACTGGCAATTTTCATGACCTGCTCCTGGTAGAGAATGACACCATAGGTTTCTTTCAAGATCTCTTCCAAACTTGGGTGAGGATAAGTTACTTTAACCTTCCCATGTTTTCTTTTAATGAAATCATCAATCATTCCACTTCCCAATGGCCCAGGTCGATAGAGGGCTAAAAGCGCCGTCAATTCTTCAATCACAGTGGGGTGGAATCTTTTTAGAAGTTCCTTCATACCAGAGCTTTCCAGTTGGAATACTCCGGTTGTTTCTCCCCGCCCTAATAATTCATAGGTTTCTTGGTCATCAAGAGCAATGGTATCCAGATTAATTTCTTTTTGAGCGGTTTTTTTAATTATATTTAAAGTTCGTTCAATGACGGTAAGGGTTCTTAAACCTAAAAAATCCATCTTGAGCAAACCCAACTCACCTAAAGTGTCCATATCGAATTGGGTAACGATTTCATTGTTGCTCATTTTTTGGAGAGGAACATACTCGGTAAGGGGTTTATGGGAAATTACTACTCCGGCAGCATGCATCGAAGCGTGGCGACAGAGCCCTTCAATTCTTTGGGCGATTTCTAAAAGTTGGGCAACGTTTGAATCATTTTTAACCAGTTTTTTTAATTCAGTGTTGGTATCGATTGCCCTTTCAAGAGTCACACCCGGCGCTCCTGGAATGAGCTTGGCGATTTTATCAACCTCTCCATAGCTCCAGCCCAAAGCCCGACCCACATCACGAACCGCCCCTCGAGCCATCATGCGGCCAAAGGTAATGATTTGAGCAACATGGGTGTGTCCATATTTATTGGAAACGTAGTCAATGACCTCTCCCCTTCTTTCAAAGCAAAAGTCGATATCAATATCAGGCATACTAATTCGTTCTGGATTCAGAAAACGTTCGAATAAAAGCCCATAACGAAGGGGATCAATATTGGTTATTCCAAGAGAATAGGAAACTAAACTACCAGCCGCTGATCCTCTTCCCGGTCCAACCATGATTCCCTTCTCTCGAGAATATTTGACAAAGTCCCATACAATCAAAAAATAAGCATCATAACCCATATTATTAATAACGGTTAATTCATATTCTAATTGGTTTCTGACTTTTTCAGGGGGTGGATCTCCATAACGATGTTGAAGCCCCTCAAGGCAAAGATGTCGGAGATATCCAGGAACATCAAATCCCTCAGGAACGGAAAATTCCGGTAGGAGAACCTGGCCCAACTCCAATTTTACCTCACACGATTCGGCAATCCTTTGGGTATTCTCAATCGCTTCAGGAACTGAGGAAAAGTCCCGGATCATTTCTTCCGGAGTTTTAAGAAAGAACTCTTGAGTGGGGAAACGGAGTCTTTTTGGGTCATTGAGATTGGTAGCGGTTTGAATAGCCAAAATAATCTCATGGACTCGGGCGTCCTCCTGGTTGAGATAATGAGAATCGTTGGTTGCTACAAATGGGATATTGAGTTTTTTTCCAATTTGAATCAAAGCCCGATTAACCTGAGTTTGTTCGGGAATTTTATTTTCTTGCAGCTCTAAATAAAAAGAATCACTTCCGAAAAGTTCACGGTATTCAGCTGCTAAATTTTCAGCCTCTTTTTGCTTCCCAGCTAAAATGAGCGAGGGAATTTCCCCGGCTAAACAGGCGCTGAGAGCGATGAGGCCTTCCGAGTGCTCTTGTAACAAAGCCCGATCGATACGGGGTTTATAATAAAATCCCTCAATAGAGGCAGTGGAAACTATCTTCATCAGGTTTGAATATCCTTCTTTATTTTTTACAAGAAGCACAAGATGATAATTTTTGTTTAATTTATATTAATAAGAACTAATGTTATTATTAGCAATAGAGATTGATTTAGATTCTTTTTTTGATGTTAATTTAGTCGTATTTACAACAGTTGCTTTTTTATTTAGTGTTTTAGCAGTTACTCTTTTGGTTTTTGGATTAAGACCTATTACCGCAAGAGCTAGAATAGCTAAAAACTTAGCTCCAGAAAAATTAAATATTACATATTTAAGACTTATAATATACATCTTAGCGGAATTTATTGCATTTGTATCAGATATATTCCTTGTTATATTTGGGAACAACTATAAGTTACCTTGAGCAACTACTGCAGTTTTTTTAACTATTACATTTTATAAATTAGTATTTGTTCTATTCAGAGATTTTAGAGATCTAGGATTCAATGCAAAGGGAATAACAGACTCCCTCAAAACAGCTACCAAAGTAGTTACTAGTAAAAGCCTTGATCCTATATCCAAAGCGATAGATAAAAGTAATGATGAAGAAAATAAAAAAGACAATCAGGAAATTATGAATAAAAAAGTAAAGTTTAAGAAAAACACTTTACGATCTAAATTACCTATACTTTTGATTTTTCTGTTATCTGTTTCATGTATTAGTTGAAAGATTAATAAACAAATGGGTTCTCAACAAGCACATAGTATTGTACTAGCTGAAAACTCGCTAAAAGAAACTCCACTAAAAATAAGAAACATTTTTACAACGGAGGGTTTAGTAAATAAGACTAACAAAGAAAGGGAGCTAGAAAAGAAAATTAATCGTATTAAAGAGCCAAATTCTGATAAAATAATAGCTTCCGAATTTACTGAAACTAGGATAGGAAATGAAATTGACAATGAAAAAGATCTATTTAATTATGATAATCCAGCTGTAAAAACTGATACTATTATAATTACAAAAAGATCTAAGCCTTGATTAGGAGTTCGAATTACATATACTAATAAATAATGGATAAATTAGTCATATTATTAGATAATGGACATGGAAGCAACACTCCTGGTAAACGAAGTCCTAAATGGAAAGATATTCCTCAAATTTTTGAATGAGAATATACTAGAGAACTTGTGAATAAAATACATTGCGCTTTAGTTGATTTAGGTTTTAAATCTATTATAGTTACACCAGAGGATATTGATATTTCATTATCTGAAAGAACAAGAAGAATTAGAGAATACGAAAAACAGTTTGGGAAAAAGAATTGTTTAACAATCTCAGTACATTTAAATGCTTCTGATTCAAATCCAAATGCGAGAGGATGAGAAGCTCATACATATTTAGGACATTCAATTTCAGATATGTATGCAAAAGAATTTTATAAACAGGCAAAAAAATATTTGTCTGATAATACTAGACTAAGATTAGGAGGCAGCGAAACTGATCCTGATTGGGATAGTAATTTTGCAATTTTAAGAGATGTAGCTGGAGCAGCTATATTAACAGAAAATTGCTTTATGACAAACTACGAAGATTGTAAATATCTTTTATCTGAAGAAGGTAAAAAAGAATTAGTACAGCTTCATGTAGATGCCATAGTTGAAATAGATAAACTCAGTTAAATATAACTAAAAAGATATTATATACATAAATATAAATGGTAATGTAAATGGATAATTTGGATGACGTTTTTAGCTCTGAGGGTCTAGAAGATTTTAATGATATAGACTTTGGAGAAGATACACAAGCAGATTTAAAAGTGGTAAATGAAGAAGACTCTGATTTCTTTGATTCTAATGATGAAGACTACAGTCCTACACAATCTGTATCAGTAATGGATAAATTTTTACAATCAAAAGGATTTGTTGATTCTAAAGTTAAGATTATTGATGAGAATGATGAGGAGGTAGAAGTTAATTTTTCTGATTTAACAGAAGAAGAGCAATTAGATATACTTAATTCATTTAGTACAAATAATAATAATCCTGCTTTGAATTTATTAGAAGATGAACAAGCCTTAATTGCAGAATTAAGGAATAATAATCTAACTATGAACCAATTTTTAGAACTGTACAGACAGTCTATAATTGAAGAAGCAGGTATTCAACCTGAAGCATCATATGACATTGATCAATATGATGACAAAGAGTTATTTTTGTTAGATTTAAAAAACAAATATGACTTATCAGATGAAGAACTCCAGTTAGAACTCGAAAAAGAACTTCAAAACGAAGAGCTTTTTAATAAAAAAATTGCTAAAATTAGAGAAGAGTATAAAGAGTTAGAGGAGCAATACAAAGCTAGCCAGCAGGCAGAATTTGAAAAACAGCAGCAGCAGCAATATCAGGATTTTGTATATCAAATGACTGATATAGCAGAGAAAGTTTCAGATTTCCACGGGCTAGAATTAGAAGATACAGAAAAGAATGAGACCCTTTCGTACTTATTGGAGTTAGATGAAAATGGAATGAGTCAGTTCTATAAAGATTTAAATTCTCCAGAAAAATTATATGAGGTTGCTTGGTACCTCAAATATGGTAAAGATGCATTTAAAGTAATAGAGGATGCATATGAAGCTGAATTAGCTAAATTAAAAACGAAAGCAGATAAGCCACGTGTTGTTAGGCAAGTAAACAACGAAAATAATTTTAAAACAATTGACGATATATTTTAATAAATTATGATAGTTGCAAGTTATGTAAACTTAAAGCCTGAGTTGGCACACAGTAGAACGTATGAAGATTTTTACAAATTTTTAGGTACAACTCCTAAGATGATGGGAGTAATGGCAAGAATGAATATGAATAATACAGCGACATTCTTGACCGAAGGTTTGATGAACGTTTATTACAACCAAAAATCAGTTAACAAATTCCAACCTATAAATTCATTGCAGGTTGAGTGAAATATAGAAGTAGACTTCTTAAAAAGAATTGCTTTCGCAGCAGTTCCAAATGGAAACGGTGCTGGAGGTTCAGACATTACTATGTATATGACTGAAAGATATTATGAAAGATATGATACTTTTATTATAGAAAAATCAGGACAGCAGTGTATTGTTAAAGCTGTTCCTCAAAGAAAAGCAGATAACTTCTGGGAATACATTGTACAGCTTATTGACTCAGATTATGAATCAATCTTAGACGTTACTGCATGTCAACCAGGAGATACTACAAGATTTTTATCTAACGTTATGCCAGAATATCACTCTGAAGGTTATGTTAAGGCACAGAGTAATGTAGAAAAACACAGAACATGGATTAAAGAATCTAGAGTAGATATTTCAATGTCTTCAAGATATGATGCCTTCGAAGAACAGTTCATTAAAATTGCTAAAGGTGAAGGCGCTGGCAATTTAAAAGAAAAAATATTTAAATTAAACAAAGCTGAAAGAGATCTATTAGATTCTTGGTATGCTGCTAAAAATCAGGGATTGCTTTGGGATAAATCAACCATGGATGCCAATGGTAAATGCACAGTATTTACTGACGACGGTAGACCATTAATTCAAGGCGATGGACTTATTCCACAGTATCAAAGATTTGCGGGTAAAATGAAATATAATAGAATGGATATTTCTGTTATGGATAAAGTAATGGAACAAATGGTAGAAAAATGTGCTAATCCTACTGGTAATCATTTTATGTTCGCAGTTAACAAGATTTTATGGAATCAAATTAATACTACTTTAAGAGATTGGTTAAAATTGTGGAATTCAGCTCCAACATTGTTATATTCAAAAGCAGCTGGTACTTTAGTTAAAGCGGACAATCCTTTAAAAGTTGGTGCTACATTTATGTCTTATGAAGTAGCTGGAAATACAGTAACATTTATTGTAGATAATGCTATTTCTAAATATTACCCAGATAAAGGATGGGGTATCTGTATGGACTTAACTCCAGACATGTCTACTGGTAATCCTGCAATTGGAGCTTTCACATTGAAAGGAAAAGAATTTATCTCTAATAAATATACAGGAGTTGGCTTCCAAAATGGAGAAGTTGCTTCACCTGTAGCTGGAGGTAAGCTTATAGTATCTGGTTATTATGGTATTGCAGCATTTGCACCATATAAATCATTTATTTTAAGCCAACACTAAAATAATTAGAAGGAGGATAACTCCTCCTTCTTTTCTAGATTTTAATTACAAAGAAGATAACAAAAACATACAATATAAATAATGAAAAATGATTAATGATATAATTCTCAGAAGTGTATTCGGAAAAGTCGGGCAAAAATATTTTATTCAACCTTGTCCTAATCCTAGAACTGGAAGATTTGCAGAATGTGTTAAACCTATAGATGCTAATGGAGATATGATTTTATCAGAAAGTGATAAAGAAGATCAAAAGAAAGGATTAATACATTTTATACCGATGAATAAACTCTTTTTAATTGAAGATGGATTTAGGTTGGATCTTACAGATGTTGTAGATAGATGTATTTGGGAAGCAATTCAATATTCCGATATAATTGCAAAAGATAGAAGTGAAAGAGATGATAATGGTGATTTAGTTATTGATGGAAATCAGAAAAAGTATGGTACTGCAGAGTTATATGTAGAAAGACCTGGAGAACTTACTAAAGCAAGAGTCACTAAGAAACAACTTATCTTTAAAGCTCAGCAATATATATACGAAGATTCTGAATCTAATAGAATTAAGAAATGTCAAGTACTTGGAAGAGATTTGAGAAAAGCTTATCCAGCTGATGTTCTTGATTATATGATTAGTATTTCAGAAAAAGACCCACAGAAGATTATCAACATGTATGAAGACGACGATTGGAAGATGCACTTATTTATTCTAGAAGCAATAGAAAGAGGAGTTATTAGAAGGTCTGAAGGAATTTATAGATATGACGATAAAATGTTAGGAGGTTCTATTGAAGCTACTATTACTTTATTGAGAGATGTAAGATACAAAGCTATTTTAGATTCTATAAAAAGAGAAACTTACCCTGAGTATTTACCCCAATCTGATATAGACGAAATAGTAAGTAAACAAAGCGAAGGAATTCCTCATTTTAATGAAGAAAAATCAAAAGAAGTTAAAACAACTTCTAAAAAGAAAGCATAATTAAGATAAAATTGTTATAAATCAATTAAAAATTTAGGCGTATCACAGCAAAACAAATGTTTGAGTATGCTTTAATTGAGTTAAACAAAGTTCAAGCCCCTAGTTTGCTTTTAGAGGATTATAATTATTTTATTAATAAAGCGATCAATCAATATATTAATAAAATATACAATCTATATGACATTAATCAACAAAAATCTGATGACGTAAGAGTTCTTAAATCAACAGCAATATTACAACCAGTATTACAAACTTCAGCATATGGTCTAGCCAATCCTCAAGTAGGTAAATCTAAGTTATTACAAAAAACTTACGAAGTTATATTGCCTGATGATTATCTACATATACTTAATTGCGTAGTAGAATATAAAGTATTAAGAACTTATAAATGTTACAATAAAGATGATTTATGGTCAACTGGAGCAAAGAGGTTAACTGCTGACATGTTTTCTCAAATTATAAATAACTACTATATGCGCCCGTCTTATAAGAATCCTTATTATTACATTAATAATGTAAATACTAAGAATGATTATAATACATCTGACAATCAAGTGCCTATTGATTATACAGCAGGTACAGAACCAGACATTGTAAATAAAAATGTCCAGAGAGTTGCAGAAGAGCGATATGGAAATAAGAATCAAGTCAGACTCGAAATAAGATATGGTAGAGATGATTCTATATTTCAGTTAGAGCAAGTATATGTAGATTATTTAAAAGCACCTCAATTTATCAGGCTTACACAAGAACAGGTCGATGAAGTTGCTGACAACTCACAAGTTCTTGAATTTCCAGATTACGTGTGCCAAGAAATAGTAAATGAATTGATTATGTTATTGATGGAGAATGCGAGTGATCCTAGATTACAAACACATATCCCAATTAATCAGTCCATAGCAAATCCAGCACAAGAACAACAAAAAAGATAATCTTTTATTTTTTATAAAAAATAAATATAATAATGTTTTTATACACAACAACAACAATTATTAATTCTGCTAATGCAGTAGATGTTCAGGGCAATGCCCTTTTAGATCATGAAGGTAATGTAATTCCTAGAGTAAAAGGTGATGCTGATTCTTTTACAGTAATAGGTACAGGTACTTATAAAAAAGATAATATTCAAAGCGTATATAAAAGAGCTTACACCCCTGGCGTTAAAGAAGTAGCTAAGATAACAATACCTGCTGGAACTGCTGGAGAAATTTTTAGATTAACTGTAGATGTAAAATTAGATGGAAGTGTTCAATCTGATTATGCTAATTTTACATATGACTTTAAGCAACCTGTTGTAATTGATATTGCTTCTAAAGCAGATGCTACAAAAAACGCTACAGAAATTGCTAAAGTATTAAATAAGTTTAAATCTGAGTATGGTAGATCTTTATTTGTAGCTTCTGCTTCTGGAGCCGATGTTATTCTTACAGCAAGAACAAATGATCAAAGATTTAAATTAATTACTTTAGAAAAAGTAGGACCTGTTCCTTTGAATAGTCTTTCTCCAGAAATTACAAATTTAGCTAAAGGAACCGTTACAACACATGGAAATACAGGTTTTGGAGACGATGCTTGGATGCTTAAATCTGTTATGCTGCCAACATATGAAAATACTAGGCACTTTGGCATAATTAAAGACGAAAGACCTGTTCTAGGTGGAAATTATTCTCAATATACATTGAAATATAAAGTTAATACTGGAAAAGAAGGTGTATTTATGGGGGATGATAAATCAGTTACAACTCATGTATTTTGGGTTAAATCTGACCAAGTTGCGGCTTTTGAAACTGCTTTAGAAACTACTTTAGGAGAACAAATTCCTGGAAGTATTGCTCTTACAGCTGAAGGAGATGCAACTACTTTAGTTAATGAGGGAACTTTACAATTAACTGTTTCTGGAGCTATAGGTAATGTTACTTATGCTTCTTCTGATGAAGATGTAGCTACTATCAGTGCAACTGGGTTAGTAACAGCTGATGCTACTGAGACAGGAGACGTAGTTTTTACTGCTACAGATAGTTTTGGTAATGTTGCTTCAATAACTATTGAGATTACAGCAGAATAATCTAAATAAATAAATAAATTAACCTTAAATAAGGCGGCGGAACAAACTGCCGCCTTTTTTATTTAAAATATATGGTAACAAAATTAGCATCAGCAATATATAATGATATAGTAGCTGGATTAGTAGGTTATACTTCTACGCCTACAATATCTTTAGAACAGCTAGAAGATGAAATTGTAGAAGAAAGATTATTGGTTATAAAAGAATATGGAATGAGAAATATGCTTCCTAGAAAAGATTTATATATGTCTATAAACTGTATTCCAGTAGACTGTAAATCATTAGATAAGTGTCCTTGTGGGAAGTCTCAATATTCTGAACCAATAGCACATTTTGAAATTCCTCAACTGGTTAATGGGTTGGCGAATAACGCGATAGATTTTGTAGGGTCTGTAGATAAACAAGTTCAATTTAAAATTTATGATTCTACTGCTTTTCAGTATCATAAGTTTATGAGAAGAGGGGCTAATAAACCTTATGTATATATAGAAACTACTCCAAATGAGAATAATAAATATGATGGATGAATCTTTAATGCTCCTTTACTAGAAGTAATTTCTGTCATTGGAATATTTAAAGATCCTAGACAAGTTGCAGAATTTGATTGTTGTGCTGATGATGATATAGAAAATTATACATTCATTTCTACAGAAGTCAAAAAAAGACTTACAGAGAAAAAATTAAGATATTACAGACAATTTTATAGTAATTCTCAACCTAATAATCAAGCACCGAAATAATGAATGAATTTACATATCCTTTTCAAACAGCCTATACTCAGGCTAGAGAACTGTACGGAGTAGAACTTAATCCTGATGAGTTTGAAACAATAGGAATGATTGGCTGAGGTAGAATTGGCAATAAGCAAACAGCCTTATACAGAATGGTTGTAGAACCTACTGCAATAGATGATAGAAATTGAATGGTAGAATTACCTTGTAATGCAGATATTATAGAAGCAGTTACAGCAGAATTTGAAGATTGAGAGAAAACATCTAACCAAGCATTGACTTATCAAAACAATAATGGTTGGATAGAACAATATATAGAAGGAGGAAAAGTTAATACTAATGCTCTTTATCAGTCAGGAAGATTTATAAAATATAGAAGAGAGCAGAATACTTTATATTTTGATCAGCCTTATAAGAAAGTATTTATTCTCTATAAAGGATTTATTGCAGATGATGAAGGTCTTCCTTTTTTAACAGAGAAAGAAGTAGATGCAATAGCTGCTTTCTGTGCATATACCAGTGATCTTAAATCTGCAAGAATTACTAGAGATAAATCAACTATGGAATTAGCTATGTATATGGAGCAAACTTGAAAAAGATTATGCACTAGTGCTAGAGTTCCTGCTCATTTAGATCAAAATCAAATGGACGAAATATTAAACGTTGCTACTTCATGAGATAGAAAACGTTTTGGTAAATCATTTAAACCTATTAGATAATGAGGTGACTATTTAATCATGGGATAACTGCAACAGAATTATATGCTGGAGTAGATAATGAAACTTGTGATAAAGACTTTACTTGATTTAAAAATAATTTTGATGTTCCTCAAGACAATGTTTTCAGTTATTTAGGTTACATTTTTATGTATTCATTTGATACAATAATAACTTATGTAATAGAAAATAAAGTGAGAGTTGTAGGACCATTTGCCTTATTCTACATAGACTTTGAAATGTTTGATGAGGAAGAATTCTTACTGCATAGAAGAAGAGGCAGAATGCAGGATATAGACTTAATAGAGTCAGATTTTACAGGTTATCAAGTTTCATTATTTTATAAATATTCTAGAAATGATTCTAGATATAGAAAAATAAATCTTTATTTAGGCAAAAAACATAGGGATCTATTCTTAAGTAAAGTTAATTCTGGAGAAAGAATGTATACTACTAAAGACATAAGTATAGATTATTTTCTTCCTCAAGTATATGAAAAATTTCCCAGATTAAGTAAAACAGAAATTAAAAAAATAATCTATAAAGGATATTATAGAATGTACTACGCTATCAAACAGCAATGTTATATGACATTTAGATCTAGAACTCTAGATTGCACATTTCATATAGGTACCTTCTTTAAGGATCCTGAAAAACAAATAAAAGAATATTCATTTAGAATGAGAATGAAATTAATTAAACTAGCCAAATGAAGAAAAGATAAATTTGATCAATACTATTATATAGGTATATCTAAAG
>FZPS01000023.1_pt95 | contig 12249 bp, 12 predicted proteins | sample 1817821 | NCBI WGS metagenome assembly FZPS01 (sample SAMEA104158645, study PRJEB21678) | metagenome | place: Germany | collected 2015-04-21 | reverse complement strand
GGCCGAGTAGACTGCAATTTCCCGCAGGCGGTGCAAAATCGCATGGGTTTCGCCTAGGGCCCCGTCTGCCACATTCAGCATGGAAATGGCATCCTGGGCATTTCTAGAAGCCTGCCTCAGGCCCCTTATTTGCGCCCGCATACGTTCGGAGATGGCAAGTCCGGAAGGATCGTCGGCGGCGCGGTTGATGCGCATCCCTGAAGCTATGCGCTCCATGTGCTTAACATAATCCAGCTGCGCGGCCCGAAAGGCACTGACCGCACGCAGGCCTGCCAAGTAGAACAGGTTCACATTCCGTCACCTCCCCCCTGTATGTATTATATCGGAATTATTGTCATTATCTTTATAGGCTGACCAAAAAGACAAGCCCTACTATTATACCCATTATTGCGCCGAAAGTGGAGATCGCGGGGGAACTTTGCCTGAGCGCTTCGGGCAGAAGTTCATAGAAAACCAAGAAGAGCATGGCGCCGGCGGCACAGCCAAGTGCGCCGGCCAGGGTGTTTTTGGGGAGGCTCTTTAACAGGCCGCCCAGGAGGGCGCCGATTCCCATGGGGATTCCAGCTGAAATCGTCATCAGCACAACCCTAGTTCGATTCAGCCCTCCTGCCAGGAGGGGGGCCGCCATGGCCATGCCTTCAGGAATGTTGTGGATGCAAATGGCCAGGGCCAGGGAAAACCCTAAATCCTGTGATGCTGTGTAACCCGCGCCGATGGCCAGCCCTTCGGGGAAATTGTGCAGCGAAATGCCCAGGCCCACAAAAAGACCGGTCATGACGAGGTCGCGATCGGGACGGCGGGCAAGAACAGCCGGTTTGGACAGCAGAAAGAGGATCAGAACACCAAAGATGATTCCCGCCAAGGTGATCAGCACACCTCCCAGGGAAAGGGCCTCCAGAATCAGGTCCTGGAACACTACAGCCAGCATGATGCCTCCGGAGAAGGCCAGCAGAAACCCTAAAAAGTCATCTCTGGGCCGTTTCAGATAGGAAAGCAAAAGGCCGCCTGTACCTGTTCCCAATACTCCTGCCATCAGCCCTAGATAGACGATCCTGCCCAGTTCCCGCATACTTCTCCCCTCCTGATCACAGCTTATTGCTGCAGCGTGGAAAATATAAGATCGGCTCTTGCGGGGGAATACTGCAGTCTGCGGCGGGAGGGCGAAAATAGGTGACAAATTTCTTGCCTGAAAGTATTGACATGCTTGCCTCCACCCGTTAAAATACACTTGTTTAGTGTTCCTAAACCTAAGGTTTAGTGTTACAAAACCTCTGAAAGGGGGGCGTGTGGTGAAAATCGGTGAGAAAATCAAGCTCCTGCGGATGCAGAATAACCTGACCCAGGAAGAGTTGGCGGATCGTGCGGAGTTGACCAAAGGTTTCATTTCCCAAGTGGAGCGGGAATTGACTTCACCTTCCATCGCGACCCTGGTTGATATCCTGGAATCGCTGGGCACTAACCTGCAGGACTTCTTTGCCCAGGAAGTGCCGGAAAAAGTGGTGTTTACGAAGGAAGACGTAGCGGTAAAGAGCGATCCAGAACTGAAAAATGAGATTGGCTGGTTGGTTCCCAATGCGCAAAAAAATGCCATGGAGCCAATTCTTGTTCATATAGAGCCCCAAGGGCAGACTCCCCTCGATGATCCCCATGAGGGAGAAGAGTTCGGCTATGTCCTCAAGGGCCAGGTCTATCTGCACCTTGGTGCCAAGAAGCTGAGGGTCCGCTCGGGAGAGTCCTTCTATTTCTCTGCCCGGGAAACGCATTACCTTTCCAATTCTACCAAGCGGCCTGCCAGTGTATTGTGGGTTTCCGCCCCACCAAGCTTCTAATTTACGGAAGGGGGAACTGAAGATGGATGAGATCATTGTAGAGTTGAAATCTGTGTCCAAGGTTTATGATGAAACTGTGGCACTGGACGGTATTAACTTGTATATTAGGAAGAATGAATTTGTCACCCTGTTGGGACCGAGCGGCTGCGGCAAGACCACAACTCTGCGCCTGATCGGAGGCTTTGAACAGCCCACCGACGGGACGATTTTATTCGAAGGCAGGGATGTGACTGACGTTCCGCCTTACAAGCGAAGAGTAAACACAGTGTTTCAACGCTATGCTCTGTTCTCCCACCTCGATGTGTTTGAGAATATTGCCTTTGGTTTGCGGATTAAAAAGTACAGTGAAAAAGTGATCAAGGAAAAAGTAGGCAGAATGCTGGAGCAGGTGAACCTAGCGGGTTTTGAAAAGCGCGATGTCAACTCGTTAAGCGGCGGCCAGCAGCAGAGAGTGGCAATTGCCAGGGCGCTGGTCAATGAGCCCGAGGTTTTGCTGCTGGATGAGCCGTTGGCTGCCCTGGATCTAAAGCTGCGCAAGGAAATGCAGCATGAGCTTAAGAGCATGCAAAAGCAGCTGGGCATCACCTTTGTCTTTGTCACCCATGACCAGGAAGAGGCCCTTTCCATGTCGGACACCGTGGTTGTGATGAAAGACGGGAGGATCCAGCAGATCGGCACCCCGGTGGACATTTACAATGAACCCAAAAATGCCTTTGTGGCAGACTTTATTGGCGAAAGCAACATTGTTGACGGCATTATGCGGCAAGACTACGTGGTGGACTTTGGCGGCGCAACCTTTGACTGCGTAGACTTTGGCTTTGCCAAAGACGAGGAAGTCGACGTTGTAATCCGGCCGGAGGATTTGGTGCTGATTCCGGCTGAAAACGCCAAGCTCTCAGGTGTGGTAAGCTCGGTGAACTTTTTGGGCGTACACTATGAGATGTTTGTGGACGCTGACGACGGAACAAGCTGGCTGGTCCATTCGACGCTCATGGAGCCGGTGGGCACCCGGGTGGGCCTAGGCCTGGAGCCCATGGATATTCACATCATGAAGAAGGTGAGACCATGAAACGCTCCACCCTCTTTCCCTATGTGGTATGGATGGCTCTGTTTATTATCGTCCCCATGGTTCTAGTGCTCTACTACGCCTTTACAGTGCCCACCGAGTCCGGTGCCACCTGGTCTTTGGAAAACTTTGCCCGGTTTTTTGAACCCATTTACCTCAGAGTTCTGTGGCGTTCATTGCGTTTAGCAGTGATCAGCACGGTGATCTGCCTGGTCATCGGCTATCCGGCAGCTATGGTGATGTCGGGCAATGCCTTTGAGCAGAAGCATGTGATTCTGCTTCTGTTTGTAGTGCCAATGTGGATGAACTTCCTGCTCAGAACTTATGCCTGGCTCACAATTTTAGAGCGCAACGGCGTGATCAATGTGGTGTTGAACAGCCTGAATTTGCCAAGCCTCAACATTCTGTACACTGAGGGGGCAGTGGTTCTAGGCATGGTTTACAACTTCCTGCCCTTCATGGTGCTGCCTATCTACTCTGTCCTGAGCAAGATTGACAGGGGAGTGGTGGAGGCTGCCGGTGATCTGGGGGCCAATGCTTTTCAGGTTTTTGCCAAGGTGATCTTCCCATTAAGCCTCCCTGGCGTGGTTTCAGGCGTGACCATGGTCTTTATGCCGGCTTTGACAACCTTTGTCATCTCCAGGCTGCTGGGGGGCGGCCAGTTCACCCTGATCGGCAATCTGATTGAGCAGCAGTTTCTTGTTGTAGGGGATTGGGGCTTCGGCTCATCGATTTCTGTGGTAATGATTGTCCTGATTCTGCTCAGCATGGCCATCATGTCCTTCTTTGAAGGGGAAGAAAAGGATGTGGCGCTGTGGTAAGATTTCTAAAACGCAGTTATATCTACCTTGTCTTTGTCTTTCTGTATATGCCGATTGCAGTTTTGATGGTGTACTCCTTCAACGATTCCCGCTCCCGGGGAATGTGGGGGGGCTTTACCCTCCGCTGGTATGTTGAGCTCTTCCAGGATCGAACTATCATGAGTTCCCTGTATTCGACGCTCTTCATCGGGGTTGTGTCGGCGATCATAGCCACTGTCATCGGCACCTTGGCCGCCATCGGAATTCACAATTCCAGGGGAATCCAGAAGAAGCTGATCATGAACGTAACCTATCTTCCGGTTTTAAACCCTGAGATAGTGACTGCCATTTCGCTGATGATTCTCTTTGTCTTTGCCAAAGTCAGGCTGGGCTATCTGACCCTGCTGCTGGCCCATATTACTTTTAATATTCCCTATGTGATTCTCTCGGTTCTGCCTAAGCTGCGGCAGCTCAACAAGCATCTTTACGAAGCTGCCCTTGATCTGGGCTGTACGCCGGCGAGGGCCCTTTGGAAGGTGATTATCCCAGAGATTATGCCGGGCATTATCACTGGACTGCTTCTCGCATTTACGCTGTCCATTGACGATTTCGTGATCAGTTTCTTTACCACAGGTTCCGGGGTAAGCACCCTTTCCATCACCATTTACTCTATGGCCAGAAGGGGAATTAACCCGAAAATCAATGCCCTGTCAACAATTATGTTTACCTTTGTCCTTCTTCTGCTGATAATTGTCAATATCCGGCAGGCCCGGGAACAAAGAAAAGGAAGGAATGGGAGAAATGGCCAGAAAAGTCACTTTGACTCTCTGCGTTCTAGGTTTAGCGGCGCTTAGTGCACTGCTGACCGGGTGTGGACAGGATCGGCCCACACTGTACGTCTATAACTGGGGCGACTATATCGATGAGGACATTCTGGAAGAGTTCGAGAAAGAGTTTAACATGAAGGTGGTCTATGACACCTTTTCCACCAATGAAGATTTGTACGTCAAGCTGAAAAGCGGGGGCAGCACCTATGATGTGATATTCCCTTCCGACTACATGCTCACCAGGATGCTGAATGAGAACATGCTGGAAAAGATTGACCTGAGCAAAATCCCTAACCACAGGCATATCGACGAAAGCCTGATGGGTACAGTGTACGATCCGGATAATGAGTATTCGCTGCCGTACATGTGGGGGACAATCGGCATTCTCTACAACACAACGATGGTGGCGGAGCCGGTTGACAGCTGGGATGCACTCTGGGATCCGAGGTATGCCAAGGAAATCCTGATGCTGGACAGCCAGCGGGATTCCATGGCAGCCGCCCTGATTAAACTGGGCTACTCCATCAACACCTTGGATAAGCAGGAACTGGCAGAAGCCGGTGAGCTTCTCAAGCAGCAGAAGCCTCTGGTGCTGGCCTATGTTGTGGATGAAGGGAAGGACAAGATGGTTTCCGGCGAGGCCGCTCTGGCTTTGACCTGGTCTGGCGAAGCGATGTACGCCATTTCGGAAAATGATGACCTGGCCTATGTCATTCCCAAAGAGGGCACCAATGTTTGGTTCGATGTGATGGCAATTCCCAAAGGGGCTAAGAATTTGGAGGGAGCACTGCAGTTTATGGACTTTCTAAACCGTCCAGAGATTGCCCTCCGGAATGCCGATTACATCGGCTATGCTACACCGAATCTGGCTGCCCGGGCTATGCTCCCTGAGGAAATCCGCGATGACCCGCAGGCTTACCCAAATCTGGACGCGCTTGAAAACGCGGAATTCTTCGTGCATCTGGGGGATACCCTCAAGGATTACGATCGGATCTGGACAGAAGTCAAAGCACATTAGAATGGTCTTTCAGGTGCCCCTTTTTCTAAAGGGGCATTCTTGCAGGAGGAGTAATGCTGGCGTTTCAAGAAGGACAATTTCAAGGAAGGAGTGATCTGCTTGCTTAAGCGTGGCAAAACGATGTTGGTTCTGGTTCTCTTGGTGCTGGTGAGTGTAAGCTTAAGTGCTTGCCGGGATCGGCCTACGGTCTATGTTTACAACTGGGGCGATTATATCGACGAAAGCATTATCGCCGACTTTGAGAAAGAAACAAACATGCGTGTTGTCTACGATACCTATGCCACCAACGAAGACATGTATGTGAAGCTAAAGAGCGGCGGCAGCAGTTATGATGTGATTTTCCCTTCGGACTATATGCTCACCAGGATGATCGAAGAGGACATGCTGGCAGAGCTTGACCTGGTGAAGATCCCCAACGCCAAGCATGTTGACGAACGCTTCATGGGGTTGGAGTACGATCCTGAGAACAAGTACTCTTTGCCCTATAAATGGGGGACAGTAGGCATTTTGTACAATACCGCCCTGGTGGAAGATGTTGTGGACAGCTGGGACATCCTCTGGGATCCTAAGTACAGCAAGGAGATCCTGATGCTGGACAGCCAGCGTGACTCAATTGCAGTTGCACTCTTGAAGCTTGGTTACAGCATTAATACTCTGGACGAGGATCAGTTGGCCGAAGCGGGCGAGCTCCTCAAGGAGCAAAAGCCTTTAGTGTTAGCCTATGTGGTGGATGAGGGCCAGGACAAGATGATTGCCGGAGAGGCGGCACTCGCGGTTGTCTGGTCAGGCGAAGCCACCAACGCCAGGATGGAAAACCCTGACTTGGCCTTCGCAATCCCGAAAGAAGGCACAAATCTGTGGTTTGATGTGATGGCGATCCCCAAGGATGCCAAGAATAAAGAAGGGGCAATGCGGTTCATTAACTTTATGAATGACCCCGAGATTGCCCTGCGCAATGCTGAGTACACTGGGTATGCAACGCCCAACAAAGCGGCCAGGGAAATGCTGCCTAAGGAGATTACAGAAGATCGTTCCATCTATCCTGAGGACGAGGATTTGGCGGGTGCCGAGATCTTCGTCAACTTAGGCCAGACCCTCAGCCTCTACGACCGGATTTGGACAGAAGTCAAAGCGCATTAGAACTAAGAAAACAGAAAGCGACCCCCTTTAGACAGGGGGTCGCTTTTTCCCGCCTATTTCAGCCTGGAGGCGGAGGCAAAATCTGACTTTGGTTCCTGGCTGGGCCATTTCTGCCGTATTACAATGGCATTGATGAGTAAGGGGTGATTGTATGCGGCGAAAGAATCTGTTTGGACGAATGCTGGCCGGCGCCAAGGGTTCCCGGAAGCTGGGGGCGGTTTTGCCCATAATTATGATTCTGGAAGCAGCTCTTACTATTGGACTTGCCCGCCTGTTCAGGGCAGGAATCGATAAAGTGCTGCTGGGCGGGGAGGACTATGCTGCCTTTGCCTATGGCGCTGTCGGAGTGATCATGTTGTCTTCGCTCCTTGGCTATCTGCGCAATCGCATCCGGGGCTCCTTCAGTGAACGGGCCGCTGCAAGCTTGCGCTGCACAGCCACCCGACAGTTCGCCTTTCTGCCCATCGCTGACCTGGAGAGAATGCACAGCGGCGACAGTATTTCAAAATTGACCAATGATCTGCAGGCAGTGAAACGCTTCCTTGATTTAGAAGGATATCTGCTGGCTTCTAGGCCGCTGCTGGCCCTGGTCTCCTTTGCCTATATGCTCCAGATCAGCTGGCAGCTTTGCGTTGCGACTGCGCTCTTTACTCCCCTGATGATGCTGGCCACCGCGAAAATATCAGCACCTTTGCAGGCCTACAGCAAGTCACTCCAGGAAGAGCTGGGGAAAGTCAACTCCGCCAGCCAAGATATACTGGGCGGCATGGAAGTGGTTAAGGCCTTTAATCTACAGGACAGGCTGAGTGAGGACTTTGCCCGCCGAGTCCGGGCAGCGGTTGAGAAAGGGAGAATGATTGCGGTGAGAAGGGCGTTCTTGACAGGTGTTTCCTCCCTCTTGACCTATCTGCCTTTCGTAGTCCCCTTTTCCTTGGGCAGCTTGTTGATTTCCAGGGGACTTTTAAGTGTAGGGGGACTGTTGGCCTTTATAAACCTTTCCAATCACCTGACTTGGCCTTTGGCGCAGGTGCCGCGCCACTTCGCAGGCTACAAAACAGCACTGGCTGCCCTTGAGCGAATTTACGAGATCATTGATCTGCCTGTGGAAAGGGAAACGGGACAGGGGTACCCCGCTGACTCAGCGCAAGTTGTGGAGTTTTCCGCCGTTGATTTTGGCTACACAGAGGAACCTGTCTTGCAGGATTTGAGTTTTTCGATCTCCCGGGGAGAAAAAGTGGCTATAGTGGGGCCGAGCGGCAGCGGTAAGTCTACAATCTTCAACCTCATTACCGGTTGTTATCAACAAGACAAAGGCTGCATTCAGATCTTTGGGCAGTCCATAGAAAACTGGAATCTGCAGGCGCTGCGTTCGAACATGGCAGTTGTTGCTCAGGACACCTTTCTTTTTCCAACTACGATCAGAGAGAATATTGCACTCGGCCTTTCAGGTGTAAGCCTGGAAGAAATTGTGCTGGCAGCACAAAAGGCCAACGCCCATCAGTTCATCATGTCTCTGCCGGAACAGTATGACACGGTTGTAGGGGAGCGGGGGGCGAAGCTGTCGGGGGGACAAAAGCAGCGCATCGCCATCGCCCGGGCGATCTTGCACGATGCGGAGCTGCTGCTCTTGGATGAGGCAACATCTGCATTGGACACTGAAGCGGAGTATTCAGTGCAGCAGGCTATCGAAAGGGCCATGGAGGGCAGAACCACAATTGTGATTGCCCATCGCCTGTCGACGATTAAGGGAGCAGATCGGATACTTGTTCTGGACCATGGCAGAATTGTGGAATCGGGAACCCATTGCCAACTAATGGAGCTAGATGGGCTCTACGCCAATCTCTATCAAACCGAGGGGGTGGCTTAAGTGGACAGCTGCAAGACACTCTTCCAGATGTTAAAGGACCAAAAAGGAAAATACATCGCCGGCGTTCTGCTGCTGGGCATAGCGAACCCCTTAGCCAATATTGTCATTGCCAGCCTGTTCGTCGACGTCTTTGATTACGCGGTCTATGACGGAAGCCTGGTCCTAGGCGTAGCGGTCAAGTTCATGCTCTTAACGGCTGTGTTGGCCGCCTTAACACCCCTTGGCGAATACTTGGTGGATGTGGCGGCCTTAGGCACTACAGCCCGGCTAAGGGAGGCGGTGCTGAACAAGTTAATCAGGCTTGATCAAAGCGCACTTCTGGCAGCCCATACCGGCGACTATCTTTCCCGGGGAACAAATGATATTCAATTTGTCGAGGCCCTGTACAAAGAACAGCTGCAGCAGGTGGCGGGAGTGCTGCTGAACGGCCTTGGCTGCGGCATAGCAATGCTGCTCTTAGACTGGCGTTTTTCCCTGGGGCTCATTGCTTATCAGCTGCTGATGATTTTCCTGGTGTCCCGTTTTGCCAAGCCTTTGAAACAGGCCAGTGATGCTCTGCAACGGACCCTGGCAGCCATCACTGAGAAAACGGCGGACATTATCGGAGGCTGCCAAGTCATCCGACTCTTCAACCTCGGCGGGTATCTTACCGAGCAGTTCAAGAGCTTAAATGACAGATCTCTGCAGGAAGCGGAAAGGGGTGTCCGGATCAGCGCCGCTTATCAAGGCGTAAACTCCTTTGCCTGGATGAGTTCCTTTGTTGGCTTTATCATCGTCAGCGGCTGGTTTATTGTCCAGGGTCAGATCTCCCTGGGGACGATTGTGGCTCTCACCCAGCTTCAAAACGGAGTATCTCAGCTGTTCCTGTCCCTTGCCGCTTATTACAGCCAGCTGCAAAGCTCCCTGGCCGGCCTGGACCGGATCAATGACCTGCTCAGCAAAGAAGAAGAACCCGAGCACTATCCCCTCAAGGTGAGGGACTGCTGTGGTGACGGCGTCCTGAACTTGTCCAATGTAACGTTTTCTTACGATGGGTCAGTGGAAGTGATCAAGGATCTCAACCTGTCCATCGCTGAAGGGGAAACAGTGGCTATTGTAGGGCCCAGCGGGGGAGGCAAGTCGACCCTTTTCAAACTGCTCCTCGGTTTTGTTTACCCGCAGTCCGGCAGCATGTCCATCATGGGAAAACCTTCAAACGAATACAGCTTAAGGGAACTCAGGGAGCTGTATGCCTTTGTGCCCCAGGAACCTTATCTGTTCAGCGGCACCATTCGGGAGAACATTGCCCATGGGTGTTTGGACGCGGCGGATGAAGAGATCATTTCCGCCGCTAAACAGGCCAATGCCCATGACTTTATCGGTCGATTGCCCGGTAAATACAGCGCAGTTGTGGGAGAGCGCGGTGTGTTTTTGTCTGGCGGCGAAAAACAGCGGATCGCCATCGCCCGGGCCATACTGAAAAATGCCCCGATTTTGCTCCTGGACGAAGCCACTTCTTCCTTGGACAACGAATCAGAGTCATTGGTGCAGGCTGCACTTGCTGACCTGCTGGCAACACGCACATCTCTCGTGATCGCCCATCGCCTGTCTACTGTGGAAAACGCTGACAGAATCTTGGTAATGGATCAAGGCAGAATCGTGGAAGAAGGGACCCATGAGGAGCTCTTAGCACAGGCGGGGCTTTATGCCCGCCTGTACAATATGCAGTTTCGCGCAGCAGAGGAAAGTGCACTGGCAGTTTAGCGGCCGGGTGCAGCAAGTGTCTTCAGCTTTTTTGTCTCAAACCCATTGTCATGCTGCAGCAGAACGTAGGGGGCGTCCACCGAATACCAGGCGGTTTCCTTGCCCACTGTCACCTTCCACGCCTGGAGAGAACCGGTGGGCGTCTCCAGCGTTTCTGGCCCCGCTGCTGTGACTTGGACAGGCTCCAGGATTGGGCCGTTGTCGTTGGTATCCTGGCGCCAGGTATAGGGCTGAACATAATAAGCTTTGCCGGCGTAATCCGGGCTGAAGGGAAGTGCCGCAAGGATCCAGGGCCAGCTTGAGTCTTCTAGAATGAGCTGGTCTGACGCCTCTTCCAAAGCCAGGCTAGAGTCATGGATGTACTGTTCGGTGTCGCCGGCGTGGGCGTACTGGACAGAAAGACTCTCGCCGACAATCGCCCACTCGGTTTTCGTTTTGCCCCATTCAAACTCTGCCAAGTGTTTGCCCTGAATCAGCTGCCCGTCAGTCCTTCTCAAGGACACTTCTTTCTCGACTTTGACGCTGCTGCCCATGAAACGCCCGCCTTTGACTTCTACATCATAGGCTTGGTGTTCCGACTCCCAGGTCAGCAGGATGGTGTCATCCCCGGTTTCCAGCCGGACAGTTGCTTCAGCGATGGGCTGTTCCGCCCTGTTGTAGATTACATACTCCCACTGGGCCGGACCTTCCAGCTGAGAAGTGCTGACAGTAACCGGATCCAGGAACAGCTCGGGAGATCTGCCTACCGCAACCTCCAGGCCAATTACTGCTAGGTAAACTAGGCCGGCAAGCAGCAGCGGCCAGGCTTGCTTAATCCCCCTTGGCCGAACCTCTTTGATCTCATCTCTTGGACTTGTTTTTCTCCTCAGGGAACTGAAGCCCAAGGCGGCGAGGACAAGGCCTGACAGGATGGCCACTGGAGAGAGCAGGGCTGAGGCGGCGCCCTGCCAAAAGACGTTGCTGCTCACGATCAAGGCGGCCATGGCATTGGCCCCGAAATGAGCGAGAATGCTTGCTGCCAGGGATTTGCTCCGCCAATAGACCCAGCCTAAGGCCAGGGAGAGGGGGATGATGGTCAGACCCTGAAAGAGGGAAAGGTGAAACATAATGAACAGCCCGCCGGCAAACAGGATTGCCTTGCCAGGGCTGAAGTGCTCCTGGTAGGTGCGCTGAATAATACCCCGGGCGAAGATTTCTTCGCACAAAGGAGCCATAACCGCGTAGGCAATGACTGCAAGTATGCCTTCCACAGGAGTCTTAGGCAGCAGAGCATCAGACCCTCCTAAGCTGTAGCCAAGGATCATCTGGACTATGCCTGCCAGAACAATCGAGATGGGGTAGAGCCCGGCACCCATCAGGAAGCTGGCCAGGTTCACCTGCCAGCCGGAATTGCCCAGGCAGACTGTTTCTTTGAAAGGCAGTCCCGCCCAGCGCAGGTAAAGCAGGGAGGGCAGGAGCACAAACAGAGCCTCATTGAGGATCATGCGCGGATACTGGGGCATGTCGGCAACGAAGAAGTTGAGCAGCTGGAGCAGCAATACGATGAGAAACAGAATGTTTACAGCGTAAAGAGAATGGCGTTTTGACATGGAAATCCTCCCTCAAACTTGAGCACTTGCAGATGGCGTAGTTTAATGCAAAGATCTGTAGATGGCGTCTAAGAGCGTTCCGGTTTGGTCGCAGCTGTATTCCCAGAACATGATACCCTTTAGACACTGTTCCTTGAGATAAGCGCATTTGGCTTCCAGCGACATTTCATCGTCGTAGGTGATAAAGGTCTGCCCATCAAAGAGATAAGGTGCTTTGGCTTCTTCGTCGAAGTAACGCACGAAGCCGTTTTTGTTGATGTAGTCAGCGGCCAGTTCAGTATAGACAGGTCCGTACCCTCCAGAGCCTGGAGTCATCTGCAGGTACCCATTGTTGATATTGGGCACGTTCTTCCACATGCGGGAATAAAAG
>FZPS01000181.1_pt42 | contig 12255 bp, 13 predicted proteins | sample 1817821 | NCBI WGS metagenome assembly FZPS01 (sample SAMEA104158645, study PRJEB21678) | metagenome | place: Germany | collected 2015-04-21 | reverse complement strand
ACTTTTAGGGCAGCAGCTATAGAACAGTTGACAGAATGGGCACATAGGGCTAATGTTGATATTATATCGGGCAAGGAGGGGTCTGACCCAGCAGCAGTTATATATGATGCAGTTACAGCCTTTAAAGCAAGAAAGGCGGATGTACTTATCTGTGACACTGCAGGAAGACTTCATAACAAGAAAAATCTTATGGAAGAGCTAAGAAAGATTAATCGTGTCATAGAGAGAGAATGTCAGGAGGCCCACATAGAAACCCTTGTGGTTCTTGATGGTACTACAGGACAAAATGCACTAGCACAGGCCAAGGAATTCAATGAGGTAGCAGATTTGACCGGTATAGTGCTTACTAAGCTAGATGGAACTGCCAAGGGTGGAATTGCTATAGCCATCCAATCAGAGCTTAGCATACCTGTTAAATATATAGGTATAGGGGAACAAATTGATGATTTACAGAAATTTAATGCAGAAGATTTTGTGAATGCATTATTTGAGAAAAATGAATAGGAGACGATAATATGAACTTGGATAAGTTCGAGGAAGCAAGTGAAGCTGTCAAAAAAGTAATACTTCGTACTAAGCTAATGTATAGTGAGTATTTTAGTGAAGTATCAGGAAACAAAGTTTATCTAAAGCCAGAAAATATGCAGTTTACTGGAGCATATAAGGTTAGGGGTGCCTACTATAAAATAAGCACCCTATCAAGCAAGGAAAGAAATAAGGGACTTATCACTGCCTCGGCTGGAAATCATGCTCAGGGTGTTGCCTATGCTGCAAAGCTTTACAATGCCAAGGCAATAATTGTAATGCCAAATACTACGCCCTTAATTAAGGTGAATCGAACCAAGAGTTATGGTGCAGAAGTTATTCTTTATGGTGATGTATATGATGAGGCATGTAATTATGCTTATCAGTTGGCAAAGGAAAAGGGCTATACTTTTATACATCCCTTTAATGATGAAGATGTAGCAACCGGCCAGGGAACCATAGCTATGGAAATCTTTAAGGACCTTCCCACAGTAGATATTATTCTTGCGCCTGTGGGAGGAGGTGGATTACTTGCTGGAGTTGCGACACTTGCTAAGCAGCTAAATCCTAATATTAAGGTTATAGGTGTGGAGCCTGCTAATGCGGCCTGTATGAAAGAATCCTTAAAGACTGGGCAAGTAGTTACAATAGACAATGTAGATACTATAGCTGATGGTACAGCAGTAAAGACACCTGGAGATGTTGTTTTCCCATATATTCAAAAATATGTGGATGAAATAATAACAGTAGATGATAGTGAATTAATTGTTAATTTTCTTGATATGATAGAAAACCACAAAATGGTGGTTGAAAATTCTGGACTCTTAACTGTAGCTGCTCTTAAGCATTTGAAATGTAAAAATAAAAAGGTTGCGGCTATATTAAGTGGCGGTAACATGGACATAATTACAGTTTCTTCAGTTGTACAGCATGGACTTATTCAAAGAGGACGGGTATTTACTGTATCTATATTGCTTCCTGACCGTCCTGGTGAACTTTTGAATGTCGCTTCTATTATTGCAAAGGAGCAGGGTAATGTTATTAGGCTTGATCATAATCAGTTTGTAAGCCTCAATAGAAATAGTGCTGTTGAACTTACAATAACTATGGAGACCTTTGGACATGACCATAAGCAACAGATCGTAGACGCACTATCTGATGCTGGTTATAATCCAAAAGTATGTCAGCCATGTAAAATATATGATTAAAGCTACTTCCTAACCACTGGTTAATTTACATAGCAAATAGAATAATTTTTGGATAGTATTTTAAGGTGGAAGTTATTTACAAGGGACTTAAGAATTGATATAATACAGATATCTTCATTTTCTGTGCTATATACTGAACTATTTCTATTGATGTTCTGAATAATTCTAAGTATATTTTTTCCCATATACATTCCAAAATGAGTTGACATTATAGATGTTATACGTTATCATGAATATTAGAACATTCGTTCGAAAACATATTTCTTGTGAGATGAGTTCATTAACAAGTAATATTATATATTAGGTATATAGCATATAGGTGGATTTAATAATATCTAGATGTATTAATTGCATCTCATAATTAGAGGTAGGCTTATAATTCGTATGTAAAATTGTGGTCTACAAGCCATGGTAACTATACTATTAATTTACATATTCATGGATTAAGCTTGTAGGCTCTAAGAAAGGTGAGGTTTTTATATGTCAAAGGATAACAAAATAAGAGCTTTAGAATCTGCATTAGCTCAGATTGAGAAGCAGTATGGTAAGGGTTCTGTTATGAAGCTGGGTGATACATCATCTACTATGAATATTGAAACAGTACCTACAGGATCCATCAGTCTAGATATTGCACTTGGACTTGGTGGATTGCCTAAGGGACGTATAATTGAAATATATGGCCCTGAATCTTCTGGTAAGACAACTGTAGCATTACACGTAGTAGCAGAGGTTCAGAAGATGGGTGGTATAGCTGGCTTTATTGATGCAGAGCATGCATTAGATCCTGTATATGCTAAGAATATTGGGGTAGATATTGATAATCTATATATATCACAGCCTGATAACGGAGAACAGGCCTTAGAGATAACCGAGACCATGGTAAGGTCTGGAGCAGTTGATATTGTAATTGTAGACTCAGTTGCTGCTTTAGTTCCAAAGGCAGAAATTGATGGGGATATGGGTGAGTCCCACATGGGACTTCAAGCAAGATTAATGTCACAGGCATTAAGAAAACTAACTGCTATTATTGGCAAATCCCAATGTATCGTTATATTTATAAACCAGCTACGTGAGAAAATAGGTGTAATGTTTGGTAATCCTGAGACTACCACTGGAGGAAGAGCACTTAAGTTCTATTCATCGGTCCGTCTAGATGTACGTCGAATTGAATCACTTAAGCAGGCTGGTGAGGTTACAGGCAATCGGACCCGTATTAAAGTAGTAAAGAACAAGGTAGCACCTCCCTTTAAAGAAGCCGAGTTTGACATTATGTTTGGTAAAGGTATTTCCAAGGAAGGAGATATTCTTGATTTGGCATCAGAGGTTGATATAATTAACAAAAGTGGTGCATGGTATTCTTACAAGGATGCTAAGATAGGACAGGGAAGAGAGAATGCTAAGCAATATCTTTTAGCTAATCCCGAAATATTTGAAGAAATTTATACACAGGTTAGGGAAAAGTTCAACATAGCACCCAGCAAAAAATATGTTGAAGGAATTGAAGAATAAACATATAGGTTTTTAGGCTGTCAAAATAATTGGATAATAATAATCCTGATATTATGGACAGCCTTTATAATTGATTAAAAGTTATTTTATAAAACATAAGTATAAAAAGATGTTTATAGCAGAATTATAAAGAAGGGACTTTTTATGTTTATTACAGATATTGAAGAAATAAGTATAGGTTATAGTAAAAGGAAAACTGCTTATAAGATATACATTGACGATGTTTTTGCATTCTTATTATACTATCAAGATATAAAGAAATATAAGCTGTCCAAGGGAATGGAGATATCCTCCAGTTTATATGATGAAGTCATAGAAGATACGGTTTTTCGCCGTGCAAAGCAGAAGGCCTTAGCTATACTTAAGTATATGGATAGAACTGAAAAAGAATTATATACAAAGCTTCAGGATGCCTATTATAACTACGATATAATTGTAAGAACCATAGACTACCTTAAGGACTATAATTATATAGATGATGAGCGATATGCTTCTAATTATATACGTAGTAAAAAAACAAGTTATAGTAAACTTTACCTTAAAACTAAGCTTATAAAAAAAGGTATAAATAAAGAAGTTTTAGAAAAAGTTATTGATATTGAATATAATTCTCCTACAGAAAGTATAGATCCAGAAATACTGGCTATAAACAAGGGCATAGAGAAAAGATATACAGATACTGCTAGTCTTGTGTGGGAAGATAAGCAGAAGCTTATTTCATCTTTATACCGTAAAGGTTTTAATCTGGATAAAATTATTAAATGCATTGGTGACAAATAATTTACAGGATTTAGATATAAAATGATGATTATCTTATAAATGCAAAATAAAGTTATAAAAAATTTCATAAATAGTCTGATGTTACTTGCCTTTTAATTTTAAATATAATACAATTAGAATTGGCAGAAAATTGGTTTTCTACTACATTTAGAAAAATGGAGGGCTGAAAATGTCAAATACAGCACAACTATCAGCAAGAGAAAGAATTACTTCATTGCTTGATGACAATAGTTTTGTTGAAGTCGGTGCATTCGTTACGAAAAGAAGTACTGATTTCAATCTAGGACAGAAGGAAGTTCCAAATGATGGCGTTATTGCTGGCTATGGTCTCATTGACGGTAATCCCGTTTATGTATTTAGCCAGGATTCATCATCTCTTGGAGGTTCCATTGGCGAAATGCACGCCAAAAAAATTACCCAAGTATATGATTTGGCACTTAAGGTAGGAGCTCCTGTTATCGGATTAATTGATTCGACCGGTATGAGATTAGAGGAGTCTACTGATGCCTTAAATAGCTTTGGTGAGATCTATCAGAAGCAGGCTATGGCTTCTGGTGTTATTCCTCAAATATCCGCCATATTTGGTAATTCCGGTGGTGGATTAGCTGTTATGGCTTCTTTAAGCGATTTTTCGTTTATTGGGGGCGATAAGGCTAGACTATTTATCCAAACCCCTAACTCTATTTTGGGGAACAACAAAGAAAAGCTAGATACCTCAAGCCCTGCTTTTAATGCAGAATCAGGGACTGTTGATTATGTTGGTACATCTGAGCTTGATGTATTAAATAAAATACGTGAGCTTGTTTCAATTCTACCATCTAATAATGAGGATGAAGGCTGTGTATCCCAGATATCTGATGATATGAATCGTCTTGTACCTGAACTTGAATCAAAACTAGAGGATACAAAACAAGCAATCATGGACATTTCTGACAACAACTATTTCTTAGAGCTAAAGGCTGATTATGCCAAAGAAATGGTAATTGGTTTTATTCGTTTGAATGGCATTACTGTAGGTGCAATTGCCAACAGAACTAAGGTTTTAGATGATAATGGTAAAGTTATAGAGCAGTTTGAATCCAAACTAACTACAGATGGATGTATAAAGGCTACTGATTTTGTACGTTTTTGCGATGCATTCGATATTCCAGTATTAACGCTTACTAATGTAAGTGGTTATAAGGCTGATATTATGGAGGAAAAGACTATAGCAAAAGCATCAGCAAGACTTACCTATGCCTTTACAGATGCTACAGTTCCAAAGGTTAATCTAATAGTTGGTAAAGCCTTTGGTAGTGCATATGTTTCCATGAATTCCAAGCATATTGGAGCAGACTATGTATTTGCACTTCCAAATAGTGAAGTAGGTATGATGGATGCAAAATTAGCTGCACAGATTATGTATGAGGGTGAGTCTGATAAGGTAATTAATGAGAAAGCAAAAGAATATGCTTCCCTTCAAAATGCAGGTCTTTCAGCGGCAAAACGAGGATATATAGATAATATCATTGAGCCTGAAACAGTTAGAAAGCATTTGATTTATGCATTTGAAATGCTATTTACTAAAAGTGAAGCAAGACCCCTTAGAAAGCATGGTTCATTTTAAACTGTGTAGGACACATGATAGCGATGTCACAAAAAGAAAGGTTTGATTCATATTATGACCATATTAAATAACGGTATAGCAAATACTACAATCCTTCTTTCCAAGGAGTCACTAGGTCACCGTATGGAGATGGGAGTGTTAAATACAGTATTAGGTATGGCTATTGTTTTTGCTGTTTTAACTCTAATTATATTTGTAATTAGCTTGTTTAAATATCTACCTAATATTGCTTCAAAAGAAAATAATAAGAGCAAAGCTTCAGATGCAAAGGTCTCTCCAGTGGATAATGCAATAGCGCAGATTGTACATCAGGAAGAAACTAATTTAATGAATGATCATGAGCTTGTAGCAGTGATTACAGCAGCAATAGCTAGTATGAAATCTGAAGGTTTGTCTGACACTACAGCAGGTGGCTTTGTTGTACGTTCCATTCGTAAGGTTAATAATAGAAGGATATTATATTAATTATATTAGAGTGGTTATCTTATAAGATCACAAGGAGGATTTTTAACATGAAATATTATACAATTACTGTCAATGGTAACACCTATGAAGTATCAGTTGAAGAAAACAATGGAGTATCCTCTGCTGCCCCAGTTGCAGCCGCCCCTGCTCCAGTAGCACCAGCAGCTCCTCAGGCACCAGTACAAAAGCCCGCTGCAGCTCCAGCTCCTGCACCAAAGGCTGCTTCTGGTTCAGAAGGTGCTATAAAGGTAAGTTCACCTATGCCAGGAAAGATATTATCTTTAAAAGCTAATGTAGGACAGGTGATAAAGAAGGGTGAGGTTATCCTTATTCTTGAGGCTATGAAGATGGAAAATGAAATTGTTGCTTCTGAAGATGGAACTATAGCAAGTATCAATGTAACTGCTGGTCAGTCAGTAGAAGCAGGAGACTTATTAGCAACACTAAATTAAATATTATTGTGGATTTGTTTGGTAAATCCCTTTTTCAAAAAAAGAGGAAGGACGAAAAATGGACTATTTAAAAAATACAGTTGTAAGCTTAATAGAAGCTTCAGGGTTTTCTAGTATTACCTACAAAAACGTAATTATGATTATAGTTGCTTGCGGACTTCTATACCTAGCAATAAAAAAGGACTATGAGCCACTTTTGCTTATTCCTATAGCATTTGGTATGCTACTGGTTAATTTGTTTCCTGGTATTATGGCACAACCAACAGTAAATGCTAACGGAGATACAGTAGCTGGTGGACTTTTACACTATTTCTATATTGGTGATGAGTATGGTATATGGCCATCCCTTATTTTCTTAGGTGTAGGAGCTATGACTGACTTTGGTCCCTTAATTGCCAATCCCTCCAGTTTTTTATTAGGAGCAGCAGCTCAATTTGGAATATATGCAGCTTATTTTGGAGCGATTTTACTTGGTTTTACAGATGGAGCAGCAGCATCCATCTCAATAATTGGTGGTGCAGATGGACCAACATCAATATTCTTAGCTAGTAGATTATCACCAGAACTATTAGGTCCCATTGCTGTGGCGGCATATTCTTATATGTCATTGGTTCCGATTATTCAGCCACCTGTTATGAGGTTACTCACCACTGAAAAGGAACGTAAGATTAAGATGGAACAATTAAGGCCTGTTTCAAAACTAGAGAGAATCTTATTCCCTATTGTTGTTACTATAATTGTTGTACTTATTTTACCTGAAACTGCACCACTGATTGGTATGCTAATGCTTGGTAACCTATTCCGCGAAAGTGGTGTTGTACGTCAATTAACAGATGTTTCATCCAATGCCTTAATGTATATTGTTGTTATACTTCTTGGAACGTCAGTAGGTGCAACCACAAGTGCAGAAGCATTCCTAAAGTTATCAACTTTAAAAATTGTTGGTCTAGGTCTTATAGCCTTTGTATTTGGAACAGCTAGCGGTGTTTTATTTGGTAAATTGATGTGTAAGCTTAGTGGAGGAAAGATAAATCCTTTAATTGGCTCTGCTGGAGTATCTGCCGTTCCTATGGCAGCTAGGGTTTCCCAAAAGGTAGGAGCAGAATCAGATCCTACGAATTTCTTACTTATGCATGCCATGGGTCCCAATGTGGCAGGTGTTATTGGCACCGCAGTAGCAGCAGGTGTATTCTTAGCAGTTTTTGGTTAGACAATATATTGATTCAAATACAAGTATAATAAACAGGAGGTAAATGAATGGCTGAACAAGCAAAAAGACCGGTTAAAATAACAGAAACCATCCTTCGTGACGCACATCAGTCCTTGATTGCTACAAGAATGTCAACAGAAGAGATGCTTCCTGTAATCGAAAAAATGGATAAAGTGGGCTATCATTCCGTTGAGTGTTGGGGTGGAGCTACCTTTGATGCTTCCTTACGTTTCCTTAAGGAAGATCCATGGGATAGATTAAGAAAGATTAGAGATGGATTTAAAAATACAAAGCTTCAGATGCTATTTAGAGGACAGAACATATTAGGATACCGTCATTATGCTGATGATGTAGTTGAATATTTTGTTCAAAAGTCCTTAGCAAATGGTATAGATATAATTCGTATATTCGATGCTTTAAATGATATTAGGAATTTAGAAAGTACAGTTAAGGCTACGAATAAAGAAAATGGCCATGCACAAATAGCTATAAGCTATACCTTAGGAGATGCTTACACCATAGATTATTACGTAAAGATGGCAAAGGCTATTGAATCTCTTGGCGCATCCTCCATATGTATTAAGGATATGGCAGGTTTATTAGTTCCTTATGCAGCTACAGAGTTGGTAACTGCTCTTAAGAATGCTGTTAACATACCTATTAATCTTCACACTCACTATACCAGTGGTGTGGCAGCTATGACTTATATGAAGGCAATTGAGGCAGGCTGTGATATAATAGATACGGCTATGTCACCATTTGCTATGGGAACTAGCCAGCCAGCTACAGAGGTCCTTGTTGAAACCTTTAAGGGAACACCTTATGATACAGGTTTTGACCAAAATCTACTGGCAGAAATAGCGGATTATTTCCGTCCTATCAGGGATAAATCCCTAGATTCAGGCTTACTTAATCCAAAGGTTATGGGTGTTGATATTAAAACTCTTTTATATCAGGTACCAGGTGGAATGCTATCAAACCTAGTTTCTCAACTTAAGGAGCAAAAGGCAGAAGATAGATACTATGAGGTTCTTGAAGAGATACCTAGAGTGCGTAAGGACTTTGGTGAGCCACCACTTGTTACACCTTCTAGCCAGATTGTAGGTACCCAGGCAGTATTAAATGTACTTTCTGGTGAACGCTATAAGATGGTTACAAAGGAATCTAAGGCACTTCTACTAGGACAATATGGTCAGACTGCAAAACCCTTTAATCCTGAGATTCAAAAAAAGGTTATAGGAGATGATAAGCCTATTACTTGCAGACCTGCTGATTTGATCGAGCCTGAGCTTGAGAAGATTGAGGCTGAAATAGCAGAATGGAAGGAGCAGGATGAGGACGTATTATCCTATGCCTTGTTCCCTCAAGTAGCTATGGACTATTTTAAATATCGTCAGGCACAGAAAACAGGAGTAGATGTTAAAGAGGGCGACTCATTAAACAAGGCCTATCCTGTATAAAATTCCAGCTGTCAATTTTTTTACTTGACAAGAGGATAATAATAATATATACTACCACCTGTAAAGAAAAATACTTTACAGGTGGTGTTTTTATGATAGATTCTGGTTCCCAAATGCAGAAATTAGACGAATTGATTTATTTATCCATGTTATATGATTTTTATGGAGACTTGTTTACAAGCCATAAAAAGCGGATATTTGAGGATTATATATTGAATGACTTATCATTAAGTGAAATAGCCGATGACTTAAGTATAAGTCGGCAGGGGGTCCATGATATCGTTAAAAGATGCACGCAGGAGTTAAAGGACTATGAAGATAAGTTATCCCTTGTAGAGAGGTTTACCTCTATTAAGCATAAGCTTGGTGATATATTAGGGCTTTGCAATGACATATCTGAGTCAGGGGATATAGCTAGGATACAGGAAATTGAAACATTGGCAGATGATATATTAAAGGAGCTATGATATGGCATTTGATAATCTATCAGAGAAACTTCAAAATATTTTTAAAGGCCTAAAAGGAAAAGGCCGTTTAACCGAAGCAGATGTTAAAGCTGCACTTAGAGAAGTTAAGATGGCTTTGCTTGAAGCAGATGTCAATTTTAGGGTTGTTAAAAACTTTGTAGCTACTGTACAGGAAAGAGCCATAGGGCAGGATGTTCTAACTAGTCTAACTCCTGGTCAGATGGTTATAAAGATAGTTAATGAAGAGATGGTTAATTTACTCGGCTCTACTGCTGTAGAATTGAACTTAATGCCAGCTAATGAAGTTACTGTGATAATGATGTGTGGTCTTCAGGGTGCAGGTAAGACTACCACCGTAGCAAAGCTTGCAGGTAAGTTAAAGTCTAAGGGAAGAAAGCCATTGCTTGTGGCCTGTGACGTCTATAGACCAGCAGCTATCGACCAATTAAAAATTAACGGAGAAAAACAGGGTGTTAGTGTCTTCTCCATGGGAGATAAGCACAAGCCTTTAAATATAGCAAAAGCTGCAGTAGAACATGCTAGCAAAAATGAATATAATGTTGTTATTTTGGATACAGCAGGACGGCTTCATGTAGATGAAGGCATGATGGAAGAATTAGAAGAAATCAAATCAGACCTTAAGGTACACCAGACAATCCTAGTCGTAGATGCTATGACAGGACAGGATGCAGTTAATGTATCACAGAATTTTAATGATAAACTGGGAATAGATGGAGTCATATTAACTAAGCTAGATGGTGATACAAGAGGTGGTGCTGCCCTATCTATCCGTGCTGTAACAGGCAGACCTATCCTTTATGCTGGTATGGGTGAAAGACTTTCGGATTTAGAACCTTTTTATCCTGACCGTATGGCATCAAGAATTCTGGGTATGGGAGATATACTTACCCTAATAGATAAGGCCCAGGCCCAATTTGATGAAGATAAAGCTCGGGAGATGGAGCGAAAAATCAAAAAAGCTGAGTTTGATTTTAATGATTTTCTAGAACAAATGAATCAGATAAAAAAGATGGGCGGTATATCTGATATGTTAAGCATGCTACCAGGAATGGGTAGACAGCTTAAGGATGTAGAGATAGATGAAAAGCAAATAAATAGGACTGAGGCTATTATACATTCTATGACCAAGAAAGAACGGTCTAATCCAGATATTATTAACCTTTCCCGTAAAAAAAGGATTGCTGCCGGTGCAGGTGTTAATATATCTGAAGTAAATGCCTTGGTTAAGCAATTTGAACAGTCCAAAAAAATGATGAAACAGATGTCCGGTATGATGGGCGGTAAGGGTAAACGATCTAGGTTTAAGTTGCCCTTTGGACTATAATAAGTTTTTGTTTTGTTATTCGATGTAGATAAATACACCTGATAACACTTCAATATAATCATTTTATTTAAGGAGGTGAAGATATGGCAGTTAAAATCAGATTAAAGAGAATGGGAAAAAAGAAATCTCCTTTCTATAGAATTGTCGTTTCTGATTCTAGAACACCTAGAGATGGTAGGTTTATAGAGGAAATTGGTACTTATGACCCTACTCAGAACCCAAGCGCTTTTAATGTAAATGAGGAAGCAGCAAAGAAGTGGATAGCTAATGGTGCTCAGCCAACAGATACTGTCGGTAAGATTTTCAAGAATGCTGGTATACTGTAATCAACCTAATTTAACACATTGTAATATCAATTTAGGTTGATAGAAACATATTCAATCGGATAAAAGCTCTCTAGTGAGCTTTTGCTTGTTTGTTAAGCTGCATAATGCAGCATGGAGGCTGGTATGAAAGAATTAGTTGAGGTAATTGCTAAATCACTCGTAGATCATCCCGATGAGGTTGTTGTTACGGAGAGAGAAACAGATAAATCCATCATTGTTGAACTTAAGGTGGCTTCCGATGATATGGGGAAGGTGATTGGCAAACAAGGCCGTATTGCAAAATCCATACGTACCGTAGTAAAAGCAGCCGCAACTAAGGATGACAAAAAGGTAGTTGTTGATATAATGCAATAATCCTTTGTATAAAAAAGATTAAAGGGAGCTAAAATTGGCTTCCTTTTCTTGTCTTATAGAATATAGGGACCAGTAAAAAACCACATGGCAAAAAGAATAAGATTGGATGATGCACTTCCCATACATGGACTTGCATATTTTTATAATAGAACATATAATCAAATAGGAAAATACTAAAAAGGTCTTAGGACAAATAAATATGAAAAAGGAAAATGCAATGGATAATTATCTAAGAGTAGGTGTAATTACAACAACCCATGGTATTAAAGGAGAGGTTAAGGTCTTTCCAACTACTGATGACCCTAATCGGTTTGAGGTCTTAGAACATGTTATTTTAGATACTGGTAAGGAATATTTAAATTTAAAGATAGAAGGGGTTAAGTATTTTAAAAATCTAGTGATACTTAAATTTAAAGACATTAATAATATTAATGATATTGAAAAATACAAGGGTAAGGATCTTTTGGTTCCAAGGGAAAATGCCATAGAATTAGGAGAGGATGAATACTTCATATATGACCTTATTGATTCTGAGGTATTTACAGAGG
>FZPS01000227.1_pt307 | contig 12257 bp, 16 predicted proteins | sample 1817821 | NCBI WGS metagenome assembly FZPS01 (sample SAMEA104158645, study PRJEB21678) | metagenome | place: Germany | collected 2015-04-21 | reverse complement strand
TGGCGGTATGATATTACCTGGCGTAAGTGGTGGTGTATTAGCTGTCATATTTGGTATATATGAGAAAATGTTGGATTCTATTGCAAACTTTTTTAAGAATATAAAAAAGAATGCTCAATTTTTAGGACCAATAATTATCGGACTCATTATAGGTGTTTTGTTATTTGGAAAGATATTGTTTTTTTTGTTTGACAATTATGAGATGCAAGCTAAATACACATTTATGGGGCTTATATTAGGTGGGGTTCCAACTTTATTCAAAGAGATTGAAAAGAAAGGTAACGAAAAACCAAAAACATTAATATTGCTTATTTCATTCATAATATCAATTGCACTTTTTGTTTTAGGTAAAGAAAAACTTAATATAGATTTCTCAAACCAATTAGATAGTGGTTTAATCTCTTTTGGTTTATTATTCTTAACAGGCTTTTTATTTATTTCAGGTAAAATAATACCAGGTATAAGTAGTTCTTTTCTTCTAATGCTTATTGGAATGTATCAATTTCTATTAAATGTATTAAATAACCCATTTGGTTTACCAAAGAACGAATATATGCAATTTATACCATTTTCACTTGGAGTAGTAGTAGGAGCCGCTATATTAATAAAAATGATAAGGTATTTGCTTAAAAATAAATTTTCAGCTACTTATAGTGCTATTATTGGCTTTGTTATTGGATCTATTTCAGCAATTTATCCTGGTATAACCTTCGATTTTCATGGGATAATAAGTATAATATTATTTGCTTTAGGAATAATTGTGTCATATTTTATTTCTCTAACAACGTCAAAAAAGCACTAAAGAACGTTTAAAGTATTGACAATTATGTTCTGTTTTTAGTATACTTAAAAGGCCAGTTGAAGGCAAAAGTTTTTTAGTGGTTCCATAGTGTAGTGGTTAACATGTCTGCCTGTCACGCAGAAGATCGCGGGTTCGAGTCCCGTTGGAACCGCCATATGTGGCTCTGTAGCTCAGTCGGTAGAGCAGAGGACTGAAAATCCTCGTGTCGTTGGTTCGATTCCAATCGGAGCCACCAATTTTAATAGCCCAACTGTAATGCGCCCGTAGCTCAATTGGATAGAGCGTTTGACTACGGATCAAAAGGTTATGGGTTCAACTCCTCTCGGGCGCGCCATATCGGGAAGTGGCTCAACTTGGTAGAGCACCTGGTTTGGGACCAGGTGGTTGCAGGTTCAAATCCTGTCTTCCCGACCATTTAGAAAGCAAGTCCTTATTTGATAAGGATTTTTTTATGCCATATTTCACTCCCCTTAAAAAGGAAGGTTTTTTAATAATTTAAAAACAACATCTTATTTAGAGATGTTATTTTATTGTTTTGCACTTTTAGATTAGTAGTATGAGTTTCTTTCAGAGGCCTGTGCTTCTGCCTTGGTTCGATGAACAGTTCCGAATGGATGTTCAGGCGGAGAATATATGCTATATAGTTTCAGGGGTTTGTTTCCGGTGTTTATAATATTGTGCCATGTACCAGCAGGTACCATGATGGCAGAATCATCAGAAATCCTTGCTTGAAAATCTACTATATCTCTATTGTTCCCCATTCTAACTAAACCTTCACCTTCCTCAACTTTAAGAAACTGATCAGTATCAGTATGAATTTCCAAGCCAATGTCGTCTCCAATGTTAATGTTCATCAATGTAACTTGAAGATGATTCCCTGTCCACAAAGCTGTACGAAAATTATTATTTTGTTCAGTTAATTCATCAATATCAACAGCTAATGGTTGATTTCCATAATCCTTTAATCTAATTGAGCCTGTTTTTCTTACGTCAAAATTTGAACCATTATCTAGTTGGTTATTAAAAGAATTGTGCGAATTGTTAAATTGTCCTGTAAAAGGAGATCTATACTGAAATTGGTTTGTAAGGTAAGGATATAAATAGTTATCAGAATGATAATAATCATTATACATATCTCTTCGTTCCTTTCATATAATTTACATTATTATCATATGTGTAAGAATTTAATTAGTGTTTTTTTATATTTTAAATAGTGAAGAAAAAGCAGTTCATTTTTTAAATATTAACGGTAACGAATATATACTTTTGTTAATGGTGCCGAATAAAATTGATAATAGCAAAATATCGTTGTATAATTAATTTGGTGGTATTAATGAAAAAAATAATTTTCAACGATAATAATCTTGATATTGAGGATATAGAAGATAGGGTTATAAAAGCAAGAGTTATTATGCTTAATAAGGATCGTAAAGTATATTTATCTTCATATGCAGATATATATTTATTTCCAGGGGGAAAGGTTGAGCGTGGTGAGGATATTTGTGAATGTGCAAGAAGAGAAGTAAAAGAAGAAACAGGTATTGAGTTGGATTTGGAAAATGAAGAACCCTTTTTATTAGTTCAGCAATTTATAAAAGATTATCCCCAAAGGGTGTCTGACGAAGTTTTTAGCAACAGATTAAATGAAACGTATTATTATTTGATACACACAGATGAAGTTATTAACAACGAAAAAATGGACTTAATGGAGAACGAATTAAAAAATAATTTTCATACTGATTTGATAGGATTAGATGAAATATCAGAGTTATTAGATAATAATAATACAATAAATCCAAGAAACAAGTATTTTTCTAGGGAAATATATTCTGTTGTAAAAGAAGTGCAAGATATAATGAGCGTAAGATGAAACGTTCATTTTTATTATTATAAAACTTAACTTGTCTTTAAAATAATATAATTTCATGCTTTTTATTTTTAATTATGATATTATGTATATAGTAGATAAATCATAAGAGGAGTTAAACATGAGTGTAAAAAATATAATAAATGATGTTGTTAAATCTGTATTGCCACTTACTATTGTCATGGTTTTGTTGCAGTTTTTTTTAGTTGATATAGAAGCACAAAGTTTTTTAATGTTTGTGTTTGGTGTCTTAGTAACTATGGTTGGTTTTTCTATCTTCATGATAGGAGTTGACAATAGTTTGATTGCTTTAGGTGAGTTGGCAGGAAAGAAAATGATTCAAAAGTCAAAAATATGGTTTGTTATTTCTTTATGCCTTGCTATAGGATTTGCCATTACAGTAGCAGAGCCTGGAGTTATATTGTTATCTAATCAATTAAATTCATTATCGGAAGCTAGTTTTGTAAATAAATATATTTTAATTATTGCAATATCTTTGGGTGTTGGAATATATCTTGGCTTATCTACTATTAGGCTTGTCTATAAAATCCCATTAAGAAAGATTCTAACGTTTAGTTATATTTTGGTTTTTATTTTAGCTTTTTTAACTCCTAATGAATTTATCCCTGTAGCATTCGATGCAGGAGGAGTAACAACAGGTCCTACAACTGTTCCTTTTATCTTATCTTTTGGTGTTGGTATTGCTTCAATAAAGGGGACGAAACAAGAATCATCTGAGAGTTTTGGCTTTGTTGGTCTTGCTTCAATAGGTCCTATATTAGCAGTTTTAATTCTGGGGGTGATTCTTTAAATGGATATTTTTTTAGAGTCATTAAATGATTCTTTTTTAGCGACCATTCCATTGTTGATTATTGTAGTAATCCTTCAGTTTATATTGCTACGACTTAATAAGAAGCAGTTTATTAAAATGATAAGAGCTTTATTCTTAACTTTTGTGGGATTAACATTATTTTTATATGGGATAGAAATTGGTTTTTCTAAAATGGGAAGTGAAATAGGTATTGCTTTAGGTAATCTTGATGATAAATGGCTTGTTGTTATAATTGGTTTTATTCTAGGTGGAGTGATTACTTTTGCAGAACCAGCCGTAACAATTTTAATTAAACAAATAGAAGAAGTTACTTTTGGTTCTATAAGCAAGCGATTAGTATTAATCTTTCTTGCTATAGGGGTTGCTTTTGCAATTGCTCTTTCTATGATTAGAATATATTTTGGAATTCCAATTTTATATTTTATGATTCCTGGTTATATACTTGTTTTTATACTCTCTAGATTTGTAAATCCTTTGTTCTTAGCCTTAGCAATTGATGCTGGTGGTGTTGTAACTGGACCAATGATAGCTTCTGTTCTTCTTTCTATTACGGTTGCTATGTCAAGTGTTATAGAAAATAGTAATCCATTATTAGATGGATTTGGTCTTGTAGCGATGGTGGCATTAATGCCAATTATATCTATTATGATATTAGGATTTATTTATGAAATTAAATCAAAAGGAGGAGCTCGTAATGACGATTAGCGATTTTAATTGTTTAGATAATTACAAACTAATACTTGTTATTATTAAAAAAGGTCATGCTTCAAACTTGTTAATGAAATTAAGAAAAGTAGGAGTGGAAGGTAGTACTGTTATGTTTGGTAAAGGTACTGCATCTAAAACTATATATGAACAGATACTAGGAATTGAATATCAACCAGAAAAAGAAGTAATATTTATTGCTTTAGATAGAAACCTAGTAGATAAAGTTCTTGAGACTATTCTAAAAAAGGAACATCTTGATAAACCGGGAAATGGTATAGCTCTCGTTCTTGATTTAAATAAATGTGTTGGAATCGCAAGATTACTTAAAGATCAAATCTAGGAGGAATAAGATATGGATGATTCAAAAAAATGTGAATTAATTATTGTTGTTGTTAAAAAAGGTTTTTCTGAGAAGGTTATAAAGGCTGCTCAATCGGCTGGCGCTAAAGGAAGTACTATAATTAAAGGACGAGGATCTAGTGTTCATGAAACGAATAAAATTCTTGGTGTACCCATTGAACCAGAAAAAGAAATAATCTTAATTGTGGTTTTAAGAAAAGATGTAGATGCAATTCTTAAAGAAATAATCGATAAAGCAGATTTGAATAAACCGGGTGTAGGTGTAGGTTTTGTTCTTGATGTGGAAAGAACAATTGGCTTATATGATAATAATGATTAATATGCAAAACAAAAACTCTTTGTAAGAGTTTTTTTTGTTATAAAGGGTTATTTGCAACATAGAATTTAAAATAAAAAGGGGCATAATAATGAATATAAGTACCAATAATATTGTTATAGCTTTTGTTTTGTCTATGATTGCAGGTTTGTCTACGGCCTTAGGAGGTTCGATTGGCTTATTTGCTAAAAAAAGCAATACCAAGTTTTTATCTGTCATGCTTGGTTTTTCGGCTGGGGTAATGATTTTTATTTCATTTATAGAGATACTTGATGAATCGATGAAACTACTTATTCTGTCATTTGATAAAAAGTCAGGAAGCCTGTTAGCGCTTATTTGCTTTTTTTCTGGTATGTTGTTGGTTCATGTAATAAATAGGTTAATTCCTAATGATATATATAGTAAAAATAAAGAAGGTAAGAGAAACCTCATGAGAACAGGTATCCTTACTGCTGTTGTTGTTGCTATTCACAACTTTCCTGAAGGAATAGCATCTTTTATTACATCACTTAGATCCCTTTCCTTAGCTATTCCAACTGTTTTAGCTATAGCACTTCATAATATTCCCGAAGGAATAGCCGTATCAGTTCCTATTTATCATGCGACAGGAAGTAGGGAGAGGGCATTTTTATATTCATTACTATCAGGAATAGCAGAACCACTTGGTGCATTAGTTGGATATATAATACTAATTCCATTTATGAATGATGTAGTATTTGGGATATTGTATGCCCTAATAGCAGGAATAATGGTATTTATATCCTTTGATCAACTTATTCCAACCTCAAACGAATATGGCAAACATTCTCTATCGATTATTGGTTTAATTACTGGAATGGTTTTTATGGGATTTAGTTTGTGGCTATTTATATAATAATTAAAAAATTGTTATAGGACGGTATTGTTTGTGAAATTCCTAGTATAATTATTATTGTAATTATAATGTTATTAGTGGAGGTTTATATGCTAAGTGAAGAACAACAAATAAGAAAAAGTGCAAATGTATTAAAGGCAGCCAGATATTTTTTGAAATATGGTGGGAGTATGGTAGAGGTTGCTAAAGCCCTTAATATGTCTAGTTCTAGTGTTCAAAGATACTTAAATGATGAACAAACAATTAAAGAATACTTAGGAGAAGAATGTTTTAATGAAATACAAGGAAAACTTCTTAAAAATAAAAAAGAAGGTCTTGTTAGGGGTGGTAAAAATTCTACCCAAAATAATGAATTTACTAAAGATGAGTTAGGTAGATTTACTGGTTCAAGAAAAAAATAAAGTATCTTTATAATTATATAAAAAGTATTTTTTAGTATGTAAAGCAACAAACAAATTATGCTGATTGATTGCTTTTTCATACTGTTTCTATTATGATAAAAATGGTGATATAGATGAATGAAAATATATTTAAAGCTTATGATATTCGCGGTATATATGAAAAGGAATTAACAGATGATTTAGCATACTATATTGGTATGGCGTACGGAAAACACATAAAAGAATTATCTAAGGATACTGTTTTAATAGGTTACGATAATCGTCCTTCCTCGATACCACTTTATGATAATCTTGTAAAAGGAATTATAAAAACTGGTATAAATGTAGTAAGTATAGGCATTGCAACAACACCAATGCTATATTATGCAAGAGTTTTTTTAAAAATCCCGTCTTCCATAATTATTACTGCAAGTCATAGCCCTTCTATATATAATGGATTTAAATTTTCTTTTGATGAATCAGGTTTTGCTTATGGAGAACATATAGCTGCTTTTAGGGAAGAAGTAAAAGAAATGATGAAAAGCCCTTTCGCAAGTGATAAATTAGGAAGTGTTACTTCATACGATATTAAAAAACCATATTTAGAAATGCTTAATAGTAAAATTGAATTAGGTAATAGAAAAATTAAAGTTGTAGTTGATTGTGGGAATGGAACAGCATCTATTGTTGCAGAAGAAGCATTCAAAAATGCTTTATGTGAGGTTATTCCACTATATTGTGAATCTGATCCTAATTTTCCAAATCATCACCCTGATCCTGCTGTTGAAGCTAATATGGAAGATTTAAAAGAAATGGTAGTTAAGGAAAACGCTGATTTAGGAATTGCATTTGATGGTGATGCTGATCGTGTAGGTGTAGTAGATGAATTAGGTAATATGATATATGCTGATTATGTACTAGGTGTTTTAGCAAGGGAACTATTTACTAAAACTGATGACAAAAGACTATTATTAGATATCAAGTGTTCTAAGGCAATTGAAGATGATGTAGTTAGAAACGGTGGAAGTGTTACCTATACAAGAACAGGACATTCATATGGAAAAAAGGCTTTGAATGAAGGAAACTTCTTATTAGGTGGCGAATTATCTGGTCACATATATATGAAGGATGAATTTTTTGGTCACGATGATGGTATTTATGTTGGCCTTCGTTTAGTAAGATTACTATCTAATACAGATAAACCATTTTCTGCTTTACTAGAGGGGTTTAATAAATATGCCTCAACACCGGAGATAAAAGTAAAAGCATCTGATGATGTAAAGTTTAAAATCATTGATGAGGTAATTTCATACACTAAAGATAAGAACTATAAACTTTTAACATTAGATGGTGTAAGAGTATTATTTGAAGATGGTTGGGCTTTAGTTAGGGCCTCTAATACAGGACCTAATATAACAATGAGGTTTGAAGCTAAAACAGAAGATAGAGTTAAAGAAATTAAAGAAGAATTTGAAACAGTTCTATTTGATATAATGAAAAAATATGATCTATAAAATTGCTATAAAAGCAATTTTTTTTATGAGTAAATAACTTGTGCTTGCCTATCAAATATGATAATATATATCTAGAATAGAGGCGATTACTATGAATCAACCTGTTTTTGATATGGAACTTGGAAAAGCACAAGAAAAAGCAATAATTAAAGGTAAGTATTATCGTATTACAGTACTTACTGATAGACTTGTGCGTTTTGAATATAACAAAAATGGTCACTTTGAAGATAGACCAACACAACTTGTTTTGAATCGTTTTTTTGAAGTGCCTGTTATGACCTTAAAAGAAGATCAAAATTATCTTGAACTTACTACTAAATATTTTAAAATAGAATATACCAAAGAAAAACCATTCGGTGGTAGCAAATTGATTCCTGGTGGAAATCTTAGAGTTACTCTTTTAAATGTTTCAGCTGAAAAAATATGGTATGTTAATCATCCTGAAGTTCGTAATTATGGTTCTTCTAATGTTTTGCTTGAGGCTTTAGAAAGTAAAATAAAATTAGAAAAAGGTTTATATTCTGATGATGGCTTTGTAAGTATTGATGATTCTTCTAGCTATGTTATTGAAGCTGACGGTAGTGTTGTACCAAGAAGCGAAGAGAGTATTGATATTTATCTTTTTGCATATAACAAAGATTTTGGGCTATGTTTAAAAGATTATTTTGATTTAACAGGAAGACCACCATTGTTACCCAGATATGCTTTAGGAAATTGGTGGAGTAAAAACTATAGTTATAAAGAAGAAGAAATTATTAAATTATTAAATAAATTTGATCGTAATGAAATTCCTATTTCTGTTTTATTATTAGATAAGGATTGGCATATTCGTAACATAGATGGAAAAACCAATCTAACAACTGGCTTTAATTTCAATAAAGAACTTATTCCATCACCAGTGGATTTTGTAAGTAAAATTCATTCGTTAGGAGTTAGAGTTGGACTTAATGTAGATCCAACACAAGGTATTATGCCTCATGAAGAGGCATATGTTAAAGCGGCTTCTTATATGGAACAACCCGATAATAAAACAATACCTTTTAATGTATACAACGCTAAGTTTAGAGCTGTGTATTTTAATCTACTTATACATCCGTTAGAAAATATTGGTATCGACTTTTTTTGGAATGATTATTATAACAAAAAAGATGATGTATCACTTTGGTTACTTAATCATTATCATTTCTTTGATGCTGGTAGGAATGACTCTAAAAGATCTATGTTGATGGGACGAAATGCAATAAAAGGCGGACACCGTTATGGAGTTTTATATTCGGGTCGTACTAAAGTAAGTTGGAATACAATAAAATTACTACCGTCATTTAACTCATCTTCATCTAATATTGGACTTTCATGGTGGAGTCATGATATTGGAGGATTTCATACAGGAATAGAAGATAAGGAATTATATTTAAGATATGTTCAATTAGGAACTTTTAGTCCTATTTTTAGAATTCATGTTGATAAAGGAAAATACTATAAAAGGGAACCATGGCGTTGGGATGTTCAAACATATCAAATAATAAAAGATTACATGCGCCTTCGTCACCGTCTTATCCCGTACTTATATAATGAGGCTTATAAATATCATAAAGTTGGAACTCCGCTCATTCAACCACTTTATTATAGAACACCAAAGGTATATGATGAACCACTATATAAAAATGAATATTATTTAGGTTCTGAATTATTAGTGTCACCTCTTACTTATAAAAAAGATCCTGTTATGGATCGTGTTGTTCACAAATTTTATTTACCATTTGGAACTTGGTATGATTTTAAAACAGGTAAGAAGTTTCCGGGTGAAAGAAGCTACGTATCGTTTTTTAGAGATCAAGATTATCCTGTTTTTGCTAAATCAGGTTCTATTATTCCTTTATCTAACGATGTATCAAATAATGCAGCAGCACCTAAAAATATGGAAATACATATATTCCCAGGTAGGAGTAATACATATAACTTATATGAAGATGATGGTGTAACTAATTTATATAAACAAGGATATTATATTCTAACCTCAATTGATTACAACTATCAATCAAATAATTACACAGTTATCATTAGGGCTCTTGAGGGTAAAAGTGGAATTATTCCAAAGGAGAGAAATTATAAGATTAGATTTAGAAATACCAAAAAGGCTGAAGATGTAGTTGCTTATGTTAATAACACGCCAGTAGCAACCAACAATTATGTTGATGAAAATGATTTTATAGTAGAAGTAAATAATGTATCAACTATTGGACAGTTATCTATCAATTGTAAAGGAAAGGCAATCGAAATTGATGCAGTTCGTTTAATAAATGAAGATATAGATGGTATTATAAGCGACTTACCAATTGAAACAAAACTTAAGGATGCGATAGCCGAAATATTATTTGGAGAATTAACCATCAAGAGAAAACGAATCGAAATTAAAAAATTAAATAAGAAAAAACTTGAGAAGAAATTTATAAGAATGTTTATTAGACTTCTTGAGTATATTGAGCAGATATAAGATTAATTTTATATCTGCTTTTTCTTTCAAAAGAAGAAAAGATAATGTATAATTTAAGTATGGATGTGATATTATGGAAATCTTATTTAAAACAATTTTATATTTAATTTTGATTTATTCAATTTTTAAGATTGTTTTTGTTTTTTCTAAAAGAAGAAGAAAGAAAGATTTATATAAAATGATAGAGATTTCTTTTTTAGAAAAGCATTTTAAGGTTGATGTTAGGAAAATTAAAATAGAGAGACTTTTAAATATTATTGCAATGAGTAATGCTATTGTTTTTACAACAGTGTTAATGAGTACAATGTTCATTGATATATTAATCATTAGGGAATTAGTTAGCTTCATTTTACTGTTTCCAACTATATATTTGGTCTATTATTTTGTATCAAAGTATTTAAAGAAAAAGGTTATAAAAAAATGAAAAAGATTATAATTGTTATTATGTGTATGACTTTGGTGGGGTGTGCCGGCAATGTTGGTAATGAACAGATTGAAGAATATAATAGTTTTGTTAGGGAAGCTACTTCATTAAAAGAAGAAACTAGTTCTATTCCTTTTGATATTAATGTATATTATGAACAATTAGTGGATGAAATAGTATATCGTATTATTATTGACAATCCTAAAGAACAAATAATGAATATAAAAGCAGTTGCTACCCACAACTATGAAACAGAGGATATATATCCTTCCGTAGGTATTTTTGAAGAGAACCTTCACCTTGATCCAAACAAGGTTGATTTAGAAAAAAATTATGTAAAAGGAATAATTTTGACGGGTTATATAGACTATGATGGTGATTTAGATAATTTTGATGTTGAAATAAAATTATTAATCGAATATAATAATACCGCTGGAAAAAACAGGAAAGTTTATTTTAAATATCAAAAGTAGACAATTGTTGCATGTTTTATCATTTATTATCTTTATAGGTGATATTCATGAAAGTGAAAATATTTGATGAAAACCACGAAAAAGATTTAGAAAAAAATGTAAATGATTTTTTAAGTACTTTAGAAGGTGAAGTAATCGATATTAAGTTCCAGGTGGGAGTTAGTATCTTTGCTGAGGAACAAGTATTTTGTTTTTCTGCAATGATAGTATATGAAGGAGGTAAATCATGAACTTAAATTATATGAACGAAATAAGGAAAATAGAAAAAGCTATTCAAATGATAGACAATCAAACAGATGGAAAACAAATAGGATTAAGAAGTAATTTGGTTGCAGTACTTGAAAATTTAAAACTCACAGCATCATATATGGCTGATTATATCAATGGTAGTATAAATGTTGATACTATAGAAATGATAAATCAATCAAAGGATAATTACTATAAAGAGGGAGACTTAAAAGAATATCTTAATAATTTACGGGATCTAATGAGGATTGAAAGAATTGCTCTAATTTGTCGTAACCAAACTCCAGATGAAAAAGCTTATTTTTTAAAAGAGTACTACAAATATATAGGTGAATTTGAACAAAAACCAAAAGTGTTATAAAACTTTTGGTTTTATTATTTTTAACATGAGTCGAAAAATGTTGAATAAGGTGTTATTAAGTGATGTGATATAAATAGGATAGATTACAATGTGTAAACTTTCGGCATGAATATATTGGAGGATTTATGAAAAAAGCAAATACAAAAATGAAGGGTTTTACAATTGTTGAACTAATAGGAATAATTGTAATTTTAGGCCTTCTTTTAGCAATAGCAGTACCAACAATAGGAAATGTTATAAGTAGCAGCTATATGAAAGCTTATGAGATTGATTTAAAATCAATGGAGGATGGGGCTAAAGCGTATGTTTTAAAAAAGAACATAAAGCTAGAACCTGGTGAAAATCGCCAAATACAAATTTACGAGTTAGTAGATGAGGCATTAATTGACCCTATTCTTGATCCAAGAACTAAAGAAGAATGTACAGGACATGTTACAGTAATTGATTATAATGATTCATATAAATTTAATTCTTGTTTGAAATGTGGAACGAATTATATATCTGATGATTGTAATAAAACAGATTTTATAATTCCTACTATGACATTGTTAGGTGATAATCCAGTTAATATGTATGTAGGTGAAACATATCATGATGAGGGAGCTA
>FZPS01000187.1_pt132 | contig 12260 bp, 12 predicted proteins | sample 1817821 | NCBI WGS metagenome assembly FZPS01 (sample SAMEA104158645, study PRJEB21678) | metagenome | place: Germany | collected 2015-04-21 | reverse complement strand
AGAAGTACTCCTCCAGTCTTTTTTATGGCTTTCGCTTAAAACCATTATACAAGATTTGGGGAGGTACTTCTTTTATTATGTCTTGAAAGCCTTAGTCCACAGGGGCTGAGAATTATGAAATTCATTCATTACTATAATTAATCGCTAAAGGAAAACCACTTTCATTAGCGACTATAGTCTAAAATCATTTTCAAAACATAGATAAGTTTCTTTACTCTATTGTTTCAATTATTATATTATAATTCTTATAATCAGTTTACTCTGTAATACTTAGTATGTCAATTAAATGACATACTCATTTAGAGGTAGTGGATGTTTTCAATTGGATTTATTATTCTTTGACAAACCCAATTTCATCATAAGCACTAAATTTATTGACATACCTTGCCGCAACAAATAATAGATCAGAGAGACGATTTAAAAATACTAAGACAAGTGGATTAACTTCATCCTTGATGCCAACCACAATCCGTTCAGCACGTCTAACAATTGTTCGAGCATGATGTAAACTTGCACCTGTTGGATGACCATTTGGTAAAATAAATTGCGTTAATGGTGGAACCTCTTGTTCCCATTTATCTATAGTTTCCTCTAAACGATCTATATGGTCTTGAGTAATCGGCCAAGCTACTTCTTTTCCTTTTGGAGTTGACAACTCTGCTCCAACATGAAATAGAAGTGTTTGAATTCTATGCATACATTCCACAAAAGATTTTCTTTCTTGTATTGACCAACTTAAACCTTGATCAATCGAACTTGTTGCGATTCCAATTACTGCATTTGCCTCATCACATGTTCCGTATGCTTCTACACGTAAGTGATTTTTCGGCACCCGTTCTCCATAGACTAACGATGTCTCACCCTTGTCCCCAGATCTTGTATATATCCTCATTTTAATACCCCTTATCTATGTTTATTTTATTTATTGATACTGTACCTGTTTCTAAAAACTCCATGAGACTTTCACGGAATAACGCCACAGCACGTGGTATATATTGTTCTGACCCACCAGAAATATGTGGTGTTAATGTTACCTTTTTATGAGACCATAACTGACTTTCCCTTGGTAATGGTTCAATCGGTGTCACATCTAATATAGCATGCTCAATTTCATTATCATTTAATGCTTGTAACAACACATTTTCTGTTACTGCTGATCCTCGTCCCATATTTAAAAATATCGCTGATTGTTTCATCCATTTAAAATGATCTTTACTATAATAACCTTTCGTTTTTTCTGTCTCAGGCAATATCGAAACGATAAAATCCGCTTGCTCTAACGCTTCTTTAATTTGGTCATTTTGATAGACTTGATCAAAATATGGACGTTCTCCGCCGGAATTAGTTACAGCTATCGTCTTCATATGAAAGGCCTTTGCTAGTCTTGCTAATTCTGAACCAATTGATCCAGCACCGACAACAGTTAACGTCCGGCCGTTAATCTCACGTCTTTTAATTGATTTATCCCAAACTTTTTCTTGTTGGCGTTTGTAATAAGTAATTAAATTTTGATAGTGATTTAATAGCATCGCTAAAGCATATTCAGCCATTTGTGTTTTATGTATACCTCTAACATTTGTTAGAAGAATTTTGCGTTCTCGGATTTCTCCAAGGGGCATTTGATTAATCCCAGCAGAAAGAACCATAATCCATTTTAATTTCGTTGCCTTTTCGATGTGCTCACGCCTAATATCACTACCGAATGTTAGTAATATATCCGCTTCTTCTAAATGATTATCAGCCGCTTCAATATTTTCTTTAAATATAAATCTTATCTCGTCAAATTCCTGAATCAATTCCTGTTCAATTCCATCTGTCAAACGTGTCGTTGTTAAGATTAACATAGGTCTCCTCCTTATAAGTAAAAAATCACCTTTCCTCTATATATTAAAACACATCGGCCATTTTATTGAGCACAGCACTAATGTGGTTATATCAAATAATAATTTCCCTATCTAATTTTATCTAAACATCACCATTTGTGTCATACTTTAGCCCTTATCCCGATAATAGCTATAAATAATAGTCTTTATCTCAACTTGTAATTAATCAGCCTTTCAAATCGCCGTTTCGTGAATAAAAATAATAGTTTATGAATTAATATTCACTGGTGAAAATGTATTTTTATATTGTATATGCATTTTATTATGACAAGGTAACAATTTCTACGATATATACACAATCAATGTTATACCAACATTTATACGCAACAAATCACAAGCAATCACATTAAAATCACACTACCTTTTTAGTGAAAATTAGAATCTGATACTATTTTTCTAAAAATTTAATAAAATTATGGATTTTTGTTTATTTATGAATTGATTATCTTTTTAGATTATGCTATTATAAGTCTTGAAATTTAATTTCAACTCATGCTTTTTTTGTCAATTTGTATGACTTCCCTTCAAAGCATGAACTTGGCCTTTACTAAGTTAAGTTAGTAAAGGTCCTTTTTGTTTTTCTTCATTTTCTAATATTTCAGCCTACTATCCACAAGCTATATCATCAAACATAAAAATCATTCCATGCTATAATTAATTTGTCATCACAATTCACTTGATTAGATATTGAGTCAATTTAAATATTGTTTATAATAGATTTATTCAGTTCTATCATAAGGGGGCTTACCGATGAAATTAGGAGCTCGAATGTTTAAAACAGGACTAGCTGTTGCCATTGCATTATACATTGCTGGATTACTTAATTTTCCATCTCCTGCATTTGCTGGTTTCGCAGCAGTCTTTGCTATGCAGCCTTCTATTTATCAATCTTTTAAAATTACATTTAAACAGTTATACGGTAACTTAATTGGTATTGTCACGGGGGTTAGTTTAGCATACACGATTGGTAATGATCCAGTTGTCGTTGGACTGGCCGTAGTTACTGTCATCATCATATGCCGTTTATTAAAATTTGAAAAAAGTGCTGTCTCAATTGCATTAATGGCCGTTATTTCTGTAATGGAAACAACATCGATGGAAATTCTAGTCTTTGGTATTGTGCGATTTTCATCGTTAATGTTTGGAATATTAGCGGCTTTTGTCGTGAACCTTGTGTTTATTCCTCCCAAGTATGAATCGACATTATTTGAACACATCAAGCAATTAACTCTAGAAATTATCCAGTGGTTGAGAGTAACCATCAGGCATTTATCCGATGATCCTTCATTAAAAAAAGAAATGCAAAATCTTCATAATGAATTAAAACGAATGAATGAATTGTATTTACTTTTCTCTGAAGAAAGAATCTATTTGCCTAAAAATAAATTTATGCGCGCTCGAAAGCTTGTCATCTTTAGACAACTGATTAAAGTGAGTCATATAAGTTTCAGTTTACTTCGAACGATTCATACTGTTGATAATCGAACAAATATGATCCCAATTGATATTCGAACGAAACTAGTTGAAGAAATAGATTATGTCGTTCATCGTCATGAACATATGCTCCTTAGTTTTACCGGAAAAATTAAACCATATAATCAAAGTCATGATAGTCATTCCAATATTACTGAGTTTGTTGATGGTCTTTTAAAATTATACCAAGAAAACTCTAGCGACTATCTGATCTTCTTACCTCTAGCAACAAAGTTAGTAAGGTACGAGCATGAACTTAATCATTTGCAAGCATTATTAAGTAGCTATGAGAAATTTCATGCTAATGAAAAAGTGAAAATAGTGCCGAAACGAGATTTAGAACAATAAAAAAATGACCTACATAACTAAAGTGAGTGTAACAATCGTTATCTCTTACTTATTATATGCGAGGTCATTTTTTATTCTTTAGAATTGGCGATAAGTTAAAAACATTTCATACCATCTTTCGACATGTTCATAGGCGAACGGACCTTTACGTTGATGAATCATTTGTTTCAACTGAGAAACATTATTCCATAAAATTCGATCCAGAACTTCTGGATAATTCATTCGCTCACTATGAAGCACATATTCATCCTCATCTAAAAGTGTATATGTCATATCAGGAAATACTTTAATATCTAAATCGTAATCGATATACTTTACAGCTCCTGACTCATAAATAAACGGAGAGCTAATATTACAATAGTAATGAATACCGTCCTCTCGAAGCATCCCAATAATATTAAACCAGTATTTAGTGTAAAAAAAGCAAATAGCTGGTTCTCTAGTGACCCAAGTCCTTCCATCACTTTCAAAGACTTTAGTCCGATCATTCGCACCTATAATTCGACTATTTGTTGCTTTTAGAACTGTTGTCTCTTGCCACGTTCGATGTAGCTGGCCATCATGCTTATAACTTACAATTTTTATAGGTGAACCTTGATTTGGCACAACCATTGTTTCTTCCTTTCATTGTTTAAGCTCTCTTTATTATAACTTTAATTAACCTCAAATGAAACTATTTAGACTAGCTTTTTTATCTAGCGGCATCCATGAGTAAGATAGACTATTAATAAAAAAAGAACCATAAGAAAAGCACCCCGAATGTTAGAACATACTTCAAATTCGGAGCGCTTTTCATTCATGCCTCTTTTTTTATTAATTAAAGTTACTTCTTATTTTGTTGCGATTTTTTGTTTTGTTGTCTCACTTGAGCTGTATCCGTTTCAGAAGCAAACTCAGTTCCATATTGACCTTGTCCTTGTTGAGCTTGCTGATTTTGTCGTTTTACTTCCTCAACATTAGTTTTACTTCTAGCCTGGTTTTTATTTTGGTTCTTAGCCATTTGCATATCACCTCCACACCGATTAGAATAACCAGTTTCGCGGTGACTATTCAGAAATTAATGATAATATTATTTTACACTCATATATGAAGCTGTTCAATTATTTTTTGATGAGGAACTGGAAATGGATAGTCCTTCATATCAGCTAAAGATACCAATTGCTGTGCAGATTCAGTTATTGAAAAGTCTGCTACTTTAAAGTGAAATACATCAATCGACCAAATTAAATGTGTGAAAATATGTTTGATCGATTCTAATTTTTGAGTACTCACTACCTTTGTGTTGTATGTTTGTTCTAGAAATGTTGCTAAAAGCTGTGCATCTACTTCACCTTGTTCAATCATCGGAAATTGCCATAATCCTGCTAGCAATCCTTCTGAAGGTCTTTTTTCAATTAAAAATTCACCTGATTGGCTTTCTAAAATGGTCACATAATAATGTAGTGTTTTCTGTTTTTTCTGTTTTGACTTAACTGGATAATCTGCTTGAGTATTCGATTGAAAAGCCTGGCAGTGTGCTCGAACTGGACAAAGATGACATTGAGGGTTCCTTGGCTTGCAAATTAAAGCACCTAACTCCATTACACCTTGATTAAAGCTCGATGGATCTTCAAGCGAAATAATTTCACGAACTAAATTTTCAAAAATCCGTCTCGTTTTTTGTTTGGCTATATCATCGTCAATTCGAAATACGCGTGACATGACTCGCATGACATTACCATCTACCGCTGGCTCAGGCTGATCATATGCGATACTCATAATCGCTCCTAATGTATAAGGTCCAATCCCTTTTAGTTTACTTAATTGTTGACGATCTTCTGGTACGATGCCTTGATATTTTTCTTTAACTTCCTTGACTGCTGTATGGAGATTGCGTGCTCTTGAATAATACCCAAGACCTTCCCACGCTTTTAGTACATCTTGTTCATCAGCTTCAGCTAATGCTGTTGGAGTTGGGAATTTATCAATAAAGTTTTTAAAGTACGGAATGACTGTATCTACTTGTGTTTGTTGGAGCATAATTTCAGAAACCCATACTTTATATGGATCTTGATCTTCACGCCAAGGTAATTGGCGCTGATTTTGTTTAAACCACTGAATTAAGTCTGTTTGGAATGCTTTTTTATCAAATAAATCTGGCTGCAATCTTGTCACCCTTTTTTCTTGATCTCGTATGTATAATCATAAAATGTTTAATCCACTACAATTATGGCAAAATATAAAGGAAAATAAATTGAAGTAACTTTGATTATATCGACTAATTACATCATTTGAAAGAGGTGAGCACAAATCGATACTGGTACTCATATTGCAATGGGGATTGCTTTAGGTGGAATCGCTACTATTGATCCGGTTATTCAACAGAATCCAATCTTTTTTACTGCTGTTATGGCTGGAACGATTATTGGCTCACACGCTCCTGATTTTGATACAATCTTAAAATTAAGAAATAACGCAGTCTATCTGCGCCATCATCGTGGAATTACGCATTCAATCCCGTTAATGATTTTTTGGGGATTGTTCATTTCGGGGATCATTTATTTAATCGTACCTGATATACCCTATATTAATATTTGGTTCTGGACAGCACTCGCTGTATTTCTCCATGTACTCGTTGATATCTTTAACGCTTATGGAACCCAAGCTTTTCGACCTTTTTCAAGAAAGTGGGTAGGGCTTGGTTTTATCAATACATTTGATCCGGTTATCTTTTCTGCTCATATTATTGGATTTGCGTTTTGGCTTTTAGGAGCAAGTCCTGTTAAAACGTTTCTCATCATTTATTTCTTGCTCGTTTTATATTACCTAAAACGATTTTGGCAGAAAAAAGTATTAGAGCGGAAAATTCGTCGATCTTTTTATAATGTTGAGGGGATCTTCACATCTCCAACCATTAGTCAAAAAATTTGGCGTGTTGCAATTACGACTAAAGATAAATTTTACGTTGCTAGAGCAAATGATGGTAATATTCAGATTGTCGATCAATTTGAACGAACGCCAGTACCTGATACGGAATTAATGAGAGTCGCTAAAACAGATCAAAATGTTGATGCGTTTCTATCATTTTCAAAAGTGTATCGCTGGGAACAAACTGAATACGATGCTTACACTGAGGTTCGTTTCATTGATTTACGTTACCGTTCAAAGGATCATTATCCATTTGTTGCAGTAGTGAAAATCACAAAAGATCTGCAAATATTAAAATCATACACAGGTTGGATCTTTTCAGAGGCGAAGCTCCAAGACAAATTACTTATTGAAGATCTATAAATTTTTTCCTGTCCAAATCCCCTTAAAGTATTGTCTGATCAATACAATTTTAAGGGGTTTTTATTGCGTCGTTTGCCTTATTAGCTTAGAGTAGAAGTTAGAGATGAATTGCGAAAGGATGATTAAATGATTAAATTATTTGCTACTGATTTAGATGGCACGCTTTTGAAAGATCATCGCTATATAGAAAAAGAGAACCAAGAAGCGATTCAAGCGTTATATCAAAATGGTACTGAGATTGCGTTTGCTACTGGACGATCAGATCGGGATATCGTCTGTCTGTTTAACCAATTAGACATAAATGGTCACCGTGTGAGTCAAAATGGTGCATATGTTATTAATAAGGCTGAGGAAATAATTTTTAAACGTCAATTTTCAAAGGACTTAAGTCAGGTTGTTTATCAGCAATTAAAAAAATATCCAGCCTACTATTTTGTAACAACGAAAGATGACATTTTATTTGAACAAGATATTCCAATTTTAAATGATCTTCAAGTATTGTTTAATCACAGACTTATACATACTGAGCAGCTTGAGGACAAACTTAAACATCAATTAGATATCACGAAGTTTATGTTGCTTGGAGAAATTGAACAGTTATTAGTCATCCAATCCGAGTTAAATGCTCGTTTTAAAGGGAAACTAGAAAGTGTGTTATCTGCACCAAAGTGTATGGATATCATGCCGACAGGTGTTAACAAGCAGATTGGACTCGATCAGTTAATTCAAACGATGTCAATAAAACCTGAGGAAATTGCTGTAATTGGTGATTCTCAAAATGATATTGAAATGCTTCAAATGACACCACATAGCTATGTGATGTCAAGCGCAGACCATGATGTTAAACAAGCTGGAAAATATATTGTTAATCATGTTTATGAAGCAATTGATCACTTAAAGGCAAATGGCTTATTGTAATATCGATCAGGTTTGATTTTTATTTTTGTACATTAAATTAATTTGGTAAGTGCTCATCAATAAATCGCTCAATTAAATCTTGATTAAAGCCCTTTCGATAGAGAGAGGCTTTAATTTTTTGCACAAGTTGATAACCTTCTGATTTTGCTTGATAACTTCTTAATGCCTTTTCGCCTTGGTAAACTAGTGCTTGCCACTCTTGATCATCATCTTTGTCTAACTCATACTGTTGAAATGCTTGTTCGATTGTCGATTGCTGAAAACCTTTTTGCATCAATTGTTGCTTCATCTTATTAATTCTTTGGCGATATGATTGACGAGCTGATTTCTTCATTTGTTTCCCTAGCCATTTTTCGATTAAGATTAATTGCTTTTGCTCAGAATAAAGTTGTAGCGCATAATCAATCATCTCATGCTTAATACCTTTTTGAACCAACTCTACTCGTATTTGTTCTGGACCTTTGAATCCTGTATTCATTTTCGTCGTGACATAGGCTTCTGCAAAAGCTTGATCATCTAGTAAGTTATGGCGATTCAAACGTTCAATGATAACTTCTAGCTGTTCTTCATCTAATTCTTTTTTAAGTAGATAGTCTTTAATTTCTTTCGTCGAGCGCATGCGATAGCTTAGATAATGAATAGCACTATTATAGGCCTTATTAAGGTCATCTGTTCTCATTAATTCATTTATTTTAGCTTGATCTAGTTTTTCACCTTTTTTTAAACCCTCACTAATTAACGTCTCTTCTTCTACACTAAAACCATACTGTTCTTTTCCTTCTTTTTTAATGAAAATATTATAACGATGTTGGTTATTTTTCTGTATTGTTATTCTTGTGATTTCTGTCACTTCAATCACCTCGTACAGTCATTATAACATGAATAAATTATCAAGAACTTTGTAAAAATGACAATATACAATTTAAGTTATACTATTTTAATTGAATCAAAATTGATTAGCGATAACGCTTAATCTCTCAATCAGATGAGATAAAATTATCTATTAAATCAAATTAAAAATCCCCCTTCACGTAAGAGGGATTCACTATTGTTCTGACTCTAGCTTTTGAATAACATACTTGCAGCTTTTACCACCTTTTGCAATACATTCTACTCGCTCAATTTGATCTGTACCTAATACTTCTTTAAATAATTCTAATTCATAATGGCAAGGTCTGTCGTATCGATCTGCGATTGCTGCGATTGGACAATTATATTGTTCAAATGTGATGGTATCATCATTTTCTGGGGCGGAAAATTCGGCCATATAGCCGTTCTCAGATTGGACATCGACTAATTGTTCAACTCTCTCAGTCAATGAATCTTCTTTATAAATGCGGCGTTGATACCTTTTTCGTAGTCGCTGTTCGCGGTTTTTGAATAGTGTGTCGATAGTTTCTTCGCCTAAATTTTCATGAATATCTTGTAGTAGTTCAACTACAATCTTATCATAGTTATTAGGGAAAATTTCGTGGCCCTTTTCAGTTAATCTATAATAAATAACAGGTCGTCCCATTGGTTTACGAACAGATCTTGATGTAATCAATTCATCAGCTTCTAACTTTACTAAATGCTTTCTAACAGCCATTTCGGTTATATCTAAATGCTCTTTTAACCCACTTACTGACAATTCCTTATTCTTCTTTAAAAGCTCAACAATTGATTCTCTAGTTGTTTTCTGTGAACTCATCCAAAACACCCACCCTTTATTTAATCATAGCTTAAAATGTTTGTGAAGTAAATAACAAAGCGTGAACATTTATTACTTATTAATCTCCTACGTCTAAAATGTCACAATTGGTGTATATTAAATGACAAACATCATTGTATCCACTACAATGATATTCTAATAAGATAAGTTTTTCCTGAAAGGGTAGATTAATATGGGGATTGTCATCGTAGAAATCTGCGAAAGTAATGTCTTAATAACAGTTGATGCTGAACGATTATTAGAAGAGGAATATCCGGAAGTTTCCGTTATCGTCAATCAATGCCTATCTCTATGCGGTTTATGCAGATTCAATCCTTTTGCTTTAGTAAATGGTAAAAGAGTGCGTGGTAGAGATGTTGATGAATGTTTAACTCGAATTCGTCAAGCTATTGAAGAGGAATTATCACAGCTTCAAGCTTAATTTAAATATTTTTTCAAAAAAAGCGTCTGCCTTTTGATTCAATTGGCAAACGCTTTTTAGTTTACATCTTAAATTGTTGAACTAATTCATTTAATTCTCTTGCAGATTCTAGTAATGTGCTCGCTCCATTTGAGACGCCTTCCATTGCACTTGAGGCCTCTTCAGCTGAAGCTGATGTTTCTTCAACACCTGCAGCAGACTCTTCTGAAATCGATGCGATTTCTTGAACAGCTTCATTTACTTTATCAGAATTATTGTTCAATTCTACTAATCCTGAAATAACTGTTTGAACATTAGATGTCATAACCGCAATAGCATCTTCAATTGCCTTGAAGCGAACTCCTGTTTCTTCAATTTCTTTTGTTCCTTGTTCAACTTCATCGTAGCCTTTTTCTAATGCATCAGTAACATTCCTAGATTCAGTTTGAATTTCATTAACAATTTTGGCGATACTGACAACAGAATTAGCAACTTGTTCAGCTAACTTTCTTACTTCATCAGCAACTACTGCAAATCCTCGACCATGTTCGCCTGCTCTTGCTGCCTCGATTGCGGCGTTTAGAGCTAAGAGGTTTGTCTGATCTGCAATTTCTTTCACAACGTCAACAAGTTTAGAGATTTCTTGTGTTTGTTTATCCAAACCTGCAACTTTTCCAACTGCATCTTTAACAATTTGATCGATATTATCCATTTGATTAATCGATTTATTCATATATTCATTACCAAGCTCAGTTTCTTTCAGCACGTCATTAGATGATTCATTAATCGATTCACTGCTAGCATTAATTGACTTAATCTTTTCAGCGAAGATTGTCATTGTTTCAGCTAAATCACCTGCAAAGTTTGCTTGCGTTTCTGTTCCTGATGCCAATTCTTCCATTGTAGCAGCAATTTGCTGTGTACCTGATTTAACATCATCTGCCGATTGATTTAACTGCTCACTTTGAGAACTTACTAATAATGAAGTCTGTTTAATAGAATCAACCATATTTGTAAGCTGTAAACGCATTTTCTCCATTGATGTAGACAATTGAGCAATCTCATCTCTGCCTCGATAATAGTTGTCTGTTTCAGTTAAATCACCAGATGCAATTTTTTCACTCATTAATACAACTCGATTTAAGTGTTGCGTCACATGGCGACTAATAAAGATAACAAGGATAAATGCAATAATTATTGATACAACCATACTTGCAATTAATATCTGTAATGCATAGTTCTGGCTACCTTCAGCATGTTCAGCAGCTAAGTTTCGATCTTCTGTTACTAAATCCCGAAGTGATTCTAAATAAAGTCCAGCGGTTGTAGTCAAATTGTTATATTGATTACTATATAAACGCATAACTTCGATATCAGAACCAACTGCATCTACAATTTCATCATAAAATAGTGTATTTAATTCGTCATTAATTCTAAGTACCTCATTGTAAAGCGACTGGTGGTTCTCGCCAGAAAATTTTTCATTTAAATCACTAATCAATTCATTAATTTCAACATTTTTAGCTTCGAACGCATCAAAATGACTTGTTCCGCCATATTGTGCATAAGCCATTGCTGATAGACCTTTTGAATTTATTAAATCACTTAATTCAATTGTTAAAACAGATAGATCCGCTTCTTCAACGACGACATCCAAATCTTTTTGGGCGTCATTAATTGAAAATGAGACAAGTCCGGTAGTCACAACTAGTAGAATAAAAATAATAATAAGTACAAAACCGTATTTCCAGCCAATTCTTAAATTATGTATACCAATTTTGCCATATTTCTTTGGACGTTTAGCCTTAATGACTTTTTCAGGCTTCGTCGTTTTGTGATGTCTTTTCGGCAGTTTTAATTTTTTAAAAGCCTTCTTGATTGATGGAATTGGTGAGGAAATTTTAAGCTTGCTGAAGTTAAATCTTTTAAACAACTTGATGGCCTCCCTTTTTTTAAAACGCTTTCATAATATTTTAAAACTTTTTGTCGAATGAACATTATACCTTTATAGTATACTTAAAAACAACTTAAGACAAGACATTTTTCCTATTTTATCTATTAACTTAGTATGAGTAAAATTATTGTGGGCGCAAAAATATATTAACCCCTTCACTAAGTGAAGGGGCCAGCAAGCGATAGCGCGGTAGGAAACAAAGCAAAAGTCATGAAAAAAGGGACACTCCTTGGTAAAATGATAGTCTACTAAAACACCATTACCGAAAGGAGAATCCCTCATGGAAAAGAATATCATAAAATA
>FZPS01000062.1_pt4281 | contig 12277 bp, 7 predicted proteins | sample 1817821 | NCBI WGS metagenome assembly FZPS01 (sample SAMEA104158645, study PRJEB21678) | metagenome | place: Germany | collected 2015-04-21 | reverse complement strand
ACATTGACAGGAATGCAGGCAGGGAGAAGGTGAATGATTACGCTGAAGAATCCTTCATATTAACACCATTTGATAATCAAAATATTATAAAAATATTAGGCCAGCTGAATGTGCAATCTCTTGATAAGATGATGGACAATGCAGAATTAGTAAAGTTGTTAACCCGAGAATAAGAAATTAAAAAACCGCCATTGCAATCCTCTAAATGGAGGATGAGTGGCGGTTACATTCTAAGATTACAACTTAACTATATGCCTAGATTCTTAAGATATTTTCTACTGATTTCAGCACATTCCATTGAGGTTTTCCCCATGGAAGGTCGATCTTGTTCAACAATGAGCCATTCCGCTCCGACTTCTTCTGCAGCAGTTAATATAGCTGGAAAGTTCTGTACGCCATTGCCTAGTGGACGAAAAGCTATTGTCTCGCAGTGTCTTGCTTCTTCATCAGTGTCCGATTCAACTTGCTCATGGTTTTGATCCGGCTCCTGTTTATTATTAAAAACAAAATCCTTCAATTGTACAACGGGAGTTCTATTGGCATATTTTCTGATATACTCGGCAGGGTCTTCTCCGGCTACGTGTACCCAGCAGGTATCAATTTGGGTTTGCAGAAGTTCGGATGGAATAGATTGATAAATTATATCCAGGGCATACTCACCATCTATAGTTTCAAACTCGTATTCATGGTTGTGATAGAGCATTTGAATACCGTGTTCTTGGGAAATTGTACTAAGCATTTCAATATCCCTGATGGTTTGCTCAAACCCATCGGTGCCTGGCCTGCGCTCTTCACTTAGATAAGGGATTGCTATGTAACTGCAGCCAATTTGAGCATAATCAGCAATGACCTTGTGGGGATCCGCCAGCATTTCTTCCAAGGGTACATGGGCGGAAATGGGAGTCAGCCCATTTTTATCTAATAATTCTTTTAATTCAGCCGGGGTATGCCCATACAGACTATCTAACTCTACACCGTCATATCCGATTTCCCTAATCTTCTGCAAGGAGCTCTCTAAATCCCTCTCGGCATAATCTCTGACCGAATAAAGCTGCAAGGCTACAGAGAAAGCCATAGTAATTACCTCCCGTTTTCAAATTCCTCAAAAATATCCTATCTTAAATCATGCACAACTTGGTAAAATTATATAGCATTGATATTAAAATTGCAAGCAGTGTGTAAGTCAGGATACAAGAGGGGAAAAGGAGTTTTTTGTGTGAAAACAGCTGAATTTGGGTAAATAAAGCTTAACGGTTAAATGAGAGACTGGAGGCTATATATGAAAAGCAGTAATAAGGCAAAAAAGAGCGGTGGATATATATTATTTGTTTTAATTGCTGCTGCATTATTATTCTTTATCGCAGTACAGGCATATGAAAAACACCTAAATCACGATTTGGTTTATGAAAATATTTATATTGATGATATTTACATAGGTGGCCTGACCAAAGAAGAAGCTAAACAAAAATTGGCTCAAAGCTGGCAGCAGCGGAAGGATCAGGTTGATATTCGACTGTTTAATGAAGACCAGGAATGGGTGTTTAATCATGAGGAAATTCAACTGTCTTCAAATTATGAGCAGTTGGTAGAGCAAGCTTATAAAATAGGGCGAAGCGAAGGGCTGCTTTCTCGTATCAGGAAAATATATAGTCTGAAAAACAATCCTATCTTTTATACTACAGAAATTTCTTATCGCACTGATATACTGGTGCGCAGATTGAATAAGCTGGCTGAAGAACTGAATCGGGAACCAATTAATGCAAGCCTTACATTTAACCCTGATGCTGCAGATGACGAAGAAATGTTCGTAATCACTAAAGAACATTCAGGCAGGAAGCTTAAAAATAACTGGGTTCTAGAAGAAATTGAAAATAATTTTAGTCAGGGGAATTTTAATTTCTCTATTGAGCTAAAGTTTGAGGATATAAGCCCCAAAGTTTATGCCAGGGATTTTGCAGGGAAAACAGAAAAGCTAGTTTCTTTCGGAACTGACTTGTCCAAAAGTGCACCTGACCGAACTCATAATGTGGTGAAAGCAGCTTTGGAATTCAATGGAGTAGTGTTGCAACCTGGAGACATTCTTTCCTTTAATGGACTAGTAGGGGAAAGAACAGCGGAAAAGGGCTATCGCAGTGCGCCTATGATTGTGGCTGATAAAAGCTTGCAAAATGCTATTGGCGGCGGGGTATCCCAAACTTCGACTACTTTATATAATGCTGCAATTCGTGCTGGATTGGATGTTATTGAATTTCAAAGACATTCTTTTCCCAGTTCATATATTGATAAAGGCTTGGATACCACAGTGAATCTACCATCACCTCCTATAGATATAAAGGTAAAGAATACTAAAAATAGTCCTGTGTACTTTCGTACCTTTTATGCTAATCAAAAGGTATATTTTGAAATATACGGACAGCCTCTGCCCAACGGTCGTATCATTAGAATAAGAACTGAAGAATATGAAACCGTTGATCCCCCACCTCCTGAAATACGTAAGGATGAGGAAGGGAAATATGTAACCTATGAAGATGAAAAATATACTCATGTAGCGCCAAGAAAAGGGTATAAGGTCCGAGTATACCGTGATTACCTTGAAGGGGATCAAGTAGTTGACAGCGAGCTCTTGGATGACCATTATTATAGACCCATAGCAGGGATTATTTATGTAGGGGTAAATAAAAGGCCTGCTTCGAAACAGGCACCAGATACGCATAACGATACTTCACAGGATGACTCCCTTGAAAGCCCCAATCAGCATGATGGAAATGATCTAGAGCAAAATAACAATGCTGGTTAGACGATGAATAGTAAAGAGCGGCATTGAAAAGAGCTGTGCCTGCTGATATACTGGACATACTAGTCAGCTCGATAGAACACAACTGTGAGCTTTTTGTGCTGGCTTTTATGAATAAATTCATAGTGTAATGTTACATAAAGATGGAAGGTGTTGTATGTGGATAACCAGGCTTTAAAAAAGTATGCCAGACTTATTGTGAAAACCGGAATCAATATTCAACCAAATCAAACATTGGTAATAACATCCCCTGTGGATTGTGCTGATTTTGCTAGATTAATAGTAGAAATTGCATACCAGGAAGGAGCCAGGGAAGTGGTTATGAACTGGCACGATGAAGTTGTTGCCAGAACCCGTTATTTACATGCTCCTGATGAAATTTTCGATGAATTTCCCCAGTGGCGTAAGGAGTTTTATCTTTCCTATGCAAAGCAGGGAGCAGCATTTTTAAGCATATCGGCCTCAGACCCAGAACTGATGAAGGATGTTGATCCCAGCAGGATTGCCAGGGCAAAAAAGGTTTCAAGTATGGAGCTGAGAGAGTATTCTGAACGGCTGATGAGTAACAAAAACACCTGGTGTGTTGTATCCATTCCAACTCCAGCCTGGGCAGCAAAAGTTTTTCCCAATATACCTGTGGATCAGGCTGTGGATAAACTCTGGGATGCTATACTTACGGCAGTGAGGGCAGACCTCCCTGATCCGGTAGAAGCATGGGAGCAGCATAAAGCTGCCTTAAAACTGAACCTTGATAAGCTGAACAAAATGCAATTACAATGGATTCACTTAAAAAACCAACTTGGAACTGATTTGAAAATAGAACTGCCTTCAAATCATATTTGGCTGGGCGGGTCGGACCAATCAACAGATGGAGTAGAATTTATAGCAAATATGCCTACTGAAGAAATTTTTACCTCCCCTGCCAGAAGGGGCGTAAACGGCAGAGTAGTAAGTTCCATGCCCTTAAACTATAATGGCAACTTAATTGAAAACTTTTCCTTTACCTTCCGGGATGGAAAAATTATAGATATCAGTGCTGAAAAGGGTTATGAAAGCCTCAAACACTTGGTAGAAACGGATGAAGGCTCACATTACCTGGGTGAGATTGCTTTAGTTCCTTTTAATTCTCCTATATCAAGTATGGGAATATTGTTTTATAATACTTTGTTTGACGAAAATGCTTCCTGCCATTTAGCCATTGGAAAAGCTTATCCTGTATGCTTGCAGGGCAGCGAGTCCATGTCTAAAGAAGAGTTAATAGAAGCGGGCATCAACGATTCTTTAATTCATGTCGACTTTATGATTGGTACAGAGGATATGGAAATTCAGGGCTTAACCAAAGATGGGCAAGAGGTCGCTATTTTTAAGGATGGGAATTTTGCATTATAAGTTTATGCTTTCTGATTTCTCTTACCTAGAATAATACTTTGTATTGAAAAGCCGTTTTCTTATCGATGAAAGCGGCTTTTTCTCTTAGAGAACGAGCGTTCTATTTATGCTATACTATATACATTAATATCTGAAGAGGTATGTGTAAATTGGATAAACCTGAATTTAGAATATCCGTACGGAACATGATTGAATTTTTGCTACGATCTGGTGATATCCAAATGGGAATAGCTAGTTCTCAGCTGCTTCATCAGGGAACAGAAATTCATCGTAAAATTCAGGCTGAGGCAGAGGATGAATATCAGCCCGAGGTACGGCTTTCCCATGAAATTGAATTTAAAGGCTTTGCTATTGTAGTTGAAGGTATAGCCGATGGCATCATCCCGGATAATGAAAAACCCCTTATTGATGAAATAAAAAGTACGTCCATGCCTTTGGAACTCATTGATGAGGAGTTTAGCGCTTTGCATTGGGCTCAGGCTCAATGCTATGGTTGGATGTATTTGTACCAGACAGGCGCTTCATCTGCAATTATTCGCTTAACCTACTGCCAATCAAAGACCAATGAAATCAAGCAACTTACCAGGGAACTGACCTACCAAGAATTGAAGTGCTATTTTACTAATTTGGTTGATCAATATGCATGGTGGATGGAGATGGAGCTAAGTCATAAGCTTAGCAGAGATAATTCGATTCTTAACCTGAAGTTTCCTTTTCCGCAGTACCGCAGGGGACAGAGGCAAATAGCTGCAGATACTTATCGTGCTGTGCGGGATGAGAAGCTGCTTTTTGTCCATGCTCCCACTGGAACAGGTAAAACTATTTCTGTGCTGTTTCCAGCGGTTAAGGCTATGGGAGAGGGTATGGGGGAGAAGATATTTTATCTTACTGCAAAAACCGTAACCCGGCAGGCAGCAGAGCAGACAGTAAATATCATGATGGAAAAAGGATTGGTTTTTCGCTCGATAACACTTTCTGCCAGAGAAAGAAGCTGCTTTATGGATACACCTGCCTGCAATCCTGAACAATGCTCCTATGCTTTAGGCCATTATGATCGGATTAACTCAGCCCTAATGGATATCCTTCAATTTAAAGGCATTCTGACCAGGGATATTGTTCTGGAATATGCTCATAAGCATCAGGTGTGCCCATTCGAATTTTCTTTAGATATTGCATTGTGGGCGGATTGTATTATATGCGACTATAACCATGTGTTTGATCCCCGAGCTTTTCTTAGGCGTTTCTTTGATACCAAGGGAGATTATATCCTGTTGGTGGATGAGGCTCATAACCTGGCAGAACGAGCCAGGGAAATGTATTCTGCAGAGATTTCTAAAAATTCATTTATGAAATATAGGGGCTTTTGGAGAGAATCTGCTCAGGGAATATACCAAAAATTTCAGGAGATAAATAAATGGTTTATAGCTGTTCGGAAAACCTTTGATAAAACATACCAGGCTCGGGTTATTGATTTCCCCGATGATCTGGTTTCACTTATTAAAGGCTTCACCTCTGAACTTGATAATTTTCTTACAATAAACCGCAGCAGTCTGCCAGAGAACATGATGGATCTATACTTTCAATGCAGAGCATTTGTTGCGGCAGCGGGCTTGTATGATGAGCGGTATACAGCCTTTTTGTCCCGAAAGAGAGATGATGTGAGTATTAAGCTGCTCTGCATTGACCCTTCATGCCTTATTCGAAAAGTCTGCAATAAAAACAGAAGTGCTGTTTTTTTCTCTGGCACTTTACAGCCCATGAATTATTATAGGGATGTTCTGAGCGGTGAATCAGAAGACCAAACACTGTGTCTACCTTCTCCCTTTAAGCAAGAAAATCTTTGTTTAATGATATCTGGTGAGATTTCTACCCGTTATCGAGATAGAAAGAACAGCTATGAAGGAATTGCTAAGTATATTAAAACGGCAATTGCGCAAAAGACAGGCAATTACCTGGTGTATTTTCCTTCCTTTGAATATTTGAATAATGTACTGGAGGTTTACAAAGCCACCTGGCCGCAAGATTATATTATTGTCCAGCATAGTAGGATGGATGATGATGAACGACAATCATTTTTAAATAAATTTGAAGAGATACCCAATAAAACTATGGTAGCCTTTGCTGTTATGGGAGGTATCTTTTCAGAGGGAATTGATCTGACTGGGGAACGCTTGTCAGGTGCAATTGTAGTAGGTGTAGGTTTGCCCCAAATATCCATGGAGAGGGATTTGATATTGGAATACTATAAAAAGTTAAATGGCAAAGGCTTTGAGTATGCCTATATGCTGCCTGGACTTAATAGGGTGATGCAGGCCGCAGGCAGGGTGATTCGCACAGCAGATGATAAGGGCTTTGTTCTATTATTGGATGACCGCTTCTTACATAGGCGATACTTAGAACAATTTCCTGAAGAATGGCAGCACTATGTCAGGCTGACCTCTTCAGATCAGGTATCTTGCATATTATCCAGGTTCTGGGTTAATCAAAACCAGAATTGATAGATGCTGTATGAAAAAGCTGTTAATAATAGGATACACTCTATTTCATGATTTAAGGAAGGAATAAAGATGAATACTTGGCAACAGGGGGAGCATCTGATAGAATATTCAGCAAATCAAGTATAAAGTTAAATCGGTTATAATACTTAAGAAGAAGGCTGATAGGTAATGGGAATAAAGAGTTTTCTAAAACTGGTGGAAATTCAAACAAAGGTGGCCAGTATGACACCCTTTCTGCTGGGTACAGTTTTTGCTTTTTATCGTTACAAGACATTTAATTGGAATAACTTCCTTTTTATGCTGCTTTCGCTATTGTGTTTTGATATGGCTACAACAGCAATAAACAATTATTTAGATTACAAAAAAGCAAGGAAAACTGAGGGGTTTGGTTATGAAGAGCATAACGCCATTGTACGCGATGGTTTAACTGAATTTTCTGTGCTGCTGGTAATCATTATTCTACTGATTTTAGCTGCGGGGTTTGGTATACTGCTCTACCTGAATACTTCCCCGGTGGTTTTAATTATTGGTATTATTTCATTCTCTGTCGGCATTTTATATACATTCGGACCTATTCCAATTTCCCGTATGCCTCTGGGAGAAATCTTTTCCGGTCTTTTCATGGGCTTTGTAATTCTGCTTTTGTCTGTATATATTCATATTGCGTATGGGAATGTTATCCATATGTCATTTGATAGTGAAATGATGCACTTATCCTTGAATATGATTGAGCTATTGGTGTTGTTTTTTATCTCCCTGCCTGCCTTTTTTGGCATATCCAATATTATGCTGGCCAATAACATTTGTGATATGGAGGATGATCTGGAAAACCGCCGCTATACCCTGCCTCTTTATATTGGTAAGGAAAAATCGCTAATATTGCTTCAAATTCTTTATTATTTAGCCTATATAGATATATTGTTATTGTTAATCCTGGGTATACTGCCTGTAACTGCAATTCCCGTTTTGTTCACTATAATACCTGTTAGAAAAAATATATCTAAGTTTCTGGAAAGACAGAGTAAACGGGATACCTTTCCTATTGCAATCCAAAATTTTCTTATGATAAATGCTTCATTGATTTTGTTTTTAATCCCTGCCCTATTGTTAAAATAAACGCCCCAAAGTTTTCTAATCTACTCTAATTAATAATGGAACAATAACGAGGTATATTTAACTATGCAAATAAATGTGGTTGTTGACCAGGTCATCATTCTTTTTTTGATTCTACTAATCGGTTTTTATGCCAGAAAGCGAAATATAATTACTGCAGACATGACGGGTAAGCTGTCTAATCTGTTGCTGCAGGTTACCCAGCCCTTCCTAATACTTTCTTCTTTTAATTTCGGTCTATCAAGGGAGATGTTGCGCAACGCATTGCTGGTCCTTGTTCTGTCTTTATTAATTCATTTATTTTCCATGCTATTAGCTAAATTTTTGTATTCCCGTTATGAGGAGAATAGACGTAATGTGCTTAAGTTCATAACGGTTTTTTCAAACTGCGCATTCATGGGCTTTCCTGTTCTTCATAGCATCTTTGGAAGTAAGGGAGTCTTTTATGGTGCACTTTATGTTATACCATTTAATGTTTTGGCCTTGTATTATGGTATGTTGATTTTCTCAGGAAAAAGTGACAGAAATACAATAAAGAATATCGCAACTCATCCTATCATTATATCGGTAGCTGTGGGTATGGTTTTGTTTTTGTTGAAAATTCAGCTGCCCAAGCCTGTTTCGGAGGCTATAGCTACGACTGGTTCAATTACAACCCCTCTTTCAATGTTGATAGTAGGGTCTTTGCTGGCAGATGTTCCTCTTCGTGGAATACTGCGAGGCAGCGAAATATATTTTGGCAGCATAATGAGATTGATTGTTATGCCTTTAATAGTATATGGGCTGCTAAGTTTGCTTCCGTTGCCTAAAGAAGTATTACAGGTATGTGTAATTCTTACTGCAATGCCGGCAGCCGCCAATACAGCTATACTTTCTAAAAAGTATGGTGGTGATGCTCTTTTATCCTCTAAATTCATCAGCATCACAACAATATTATCTATTTTAACCATACCCTTAATACTGATGTTGCTGTAAAAACCATTAAAAAATGTCCTCCAGGTGAACGGAGGACAAAATGCAAGCTAACAGGTATGAATAAGGGGGCTCCATGAGAAACCAACTTCACATGGACTGAGAACGGTTATCAAACATGCTCCTTGGACCGAGCAATATATATATAACCGGGTCAAAGCGAATTAAACACAAATTAAGAAAATAATTGATAATTATTTTCAATTATTTTTTTAGATGCTTCATTGCAGATGCTTCATATATGATTAGCAATTTCTACTTGGAACTTGCACTACTATTCTATTATATGTTAAAGTTTCAACAAGCCTGTCCGATATCATTATAAGTTGATTTTCAGCCATACCACAGGGTATGGTTTTTATCATGTTTAGAAAGGAATGATTAGCAGCCAAAAGGCCAGCTGATTCTAGCATGGCCCTATCCTGATACATAGCCAGATTAGTGTGGTGTGTTATATAAAGCAAAGCGGAATATGAGTACATAAAATTAAAAGGGAGAATTCTTTATGACAAAAAAACTTTTTAGCCTATTAATTATAGTATTATTATTGAGGATAGAAACCATGAATTTAATTTAGTGTTGGAAAGTGTGGAACCGGGAACAGAATTCAGCCATAATCAGATTAATGTAATCCTTAATAAGGATTATAAATCCTATAGCTTGACTATGGATGACGGTGAAGTTTTACAGGAGTATCATGAAATAAATTATTTGTCTACTTATGAAGGAACCTATAAAGGCTTGACTGACGACGATAAGATCATAATAAGTGATATAGAACTAAGCGCTTATTCATCTGTCTTTTTCAATCAGTTGGAAGAAATTGAAATAGGTGACACAGTATATTTTAAACCTGACTTGGATGCTGAAATTATCTATACTATAGAAGCTAAGCCAGAAGAATAATCCAGCAAGAAAAGAGGCTGAACTGAGTAAACCAGGCATGCAGGATGTTGAGCATCCTGTATCAATAAATTTGACTATACATATAGTACAAAAAATGATAAAATAGTGGCAGACCTTTCTTCATAAGGTTTATTTTAGCATGCCTTATGCATGAATCACCCTTCCAATACAGATAATATACAACACGCAAGCGCGGGTGGCAGTTAACAGGTCAAATCAATTAAATACTAACGATATAATATTTAGAGGAGGAATCGCAATGGCGAAACAGGTAAAAACCATGGATGGCAACCAGGCTGCATCGTACATGTCCTATGCCTTTACCGATGTTGCAGCTATTTATCCTATTACTCCATCTTCTAACATGGCAGAGAATGTGGATGAATGGTCCGCCCATGGGCAAAAGAATATCTTCGGACAAGAAGTCAAGGTTGTGGAAATGCAGTCTGAAGCAGGTGCAGCGGGAACGGTACACGGCTCCTTAACAGCAGGTGCCCTGACCACTACATATACCGCTTCTCAGGGTCTCTTACTCATGATCCCCAACATGTATAAAATTGCCGGTGAATTGCTTCCTGCAGTTTTTCATGTAAGTGCTAGAGCAATAGCTGCACACGCTCTTTCCATATTTGGCGACCATCAGGATGTTATGGCCTGCCGTCAAACAGGCTTTGCGCTTTTGGCATCAGCAAGTGTACAGGAGGCCATGGATTTGGCTGCTGTAGCTCACTTATCAGCTATCAAGTCTAGAGTACCTTTCGTGCATTTCTTTGACGGATTCCGTACATCACACGAAATCCAGAAAATTGAAGTGATTGACTACGAAGATGTTAAACCTCTAGTGGATTATGAAGCAATTAAAGAATTCAGAGACAGGGCTCTTAATCCAAATCATCCCGTTGTAAGAGGTACTGCTCAGAACCCTGATATTTACTTCCAGGGTAGAGAAGCTTCTAATAAATACTTTGAAGCTGTACCTGAAATTGTTTCTAACTATATGGAAGAGATCACTAAGATTACAGGCCGTGTTTACCATCCCTTCGACTATTATGGCGACCCCGAAGCCGAGTATGTAATCGTTGCAATGGGTTCGGTCTGCGAGACTATAGATGAAACAATAGACTATCTCTTGAGCAAAGGCGAAAAAGTGGGTGCTGTTCGGGTACGCTTGTACAGACCTTTCTCCAAGGATCATTTCCTGAAGGTTCTGCCTTCTACAGTAAAGAAAATTGCTGTTCTTGACAGAACCAAAGAGCCTGGTTCTATTGGTGAGCCTCTCTATCAGGATGTTGTTCATGTGTTCTACAAACATGAAAACAAGCCGGTTATCGTTGGCGGACGTTTCGGTTTGGGTTCCAAAGATACAACACCTTCCCAGATTATTTCCGTATATCGCAACCTGCAGAACGAACAGCCCAAGGATAACTTCACCATTGGTATTGTGGATGATGTAACCAATACTTCATTGCCTGAAACTGAAGTTGTCAATACCACTCCTGAAGGAACTATCAGCTGTAAATTCTGGGGACTTGGTTCTGATGGTACAGTTGGTGCCAATAAGTCTGCTATCAAGATTATTGGTGACAACACTGACCTATTTGCACAGGGCTATTTCTCCTATGACAGTAAGAAATCCGGTGGAACTACGGTTTCCCATCTGCGCTTTGGTAAAGATCCTATTAAGTCCACATATTTGGTATACTCGGCAGATTATATCGCCTGCCATAACCGCTCTTTCCTGAATCAGACAGATGTACTTAAAGGCATCAAAAAAGGCGGTACCTTTGTACTTAACTGTCCTTGGTCTGTGGACGAACTGGATGAAAAACTCCCAGCTCAGGTAAAGAAGACAATTGCTGAAAAAGAATTAAACTTTTATGTTATAGATGCTATTAAGATTGCCGGTGAAGTCGGCCTGGGCAATCGCATCAACATGGTAATGCAATCTGCATTCTTTAAGCTGGCCAACGTAATCCCCTTGGAAGATGCTGTTAAATATCTGAAGGAATCCATAGTAGAATCCTATGGCAGAAAGGGCCAGAGAATTGTTGACATGAACCATAAGGCTGTAGATATGGGTATCGAAGCTCTTGTCAAGGTAGATGTACCTGCAGAATGGGCTAATGCAACAGAAGAGGATCCCGTTCAGCCTGCAGACGAGCCTGATTTCGTTACCAAGATCCAGCGTCCTATGGCCAGACTGGAAGGCGATGAGCTGCCAGTTAGCGTCTTTACTGAAGCTAATATGGAAGATGGTACATTCCCATTGGGCACCACTGCTTACGAAAAGCGGGGTATTGCTGTAAATGTACCAGAATGGCAGATCGACAATTGTATCCAGTGTAATCAATGTTCACTGGTATGCCCCCATGCTGTTATCAGGCCTTACCTGCTGAACGATGAAGAACTGGCTAAGGCTCCAGAAACCTTTGATACCAAAAAGCCTGTAGGCAGAGGTATGGAAGGATTGCACTATCGCATACAGGTAAGCCCGCTGGATTGTACTGGTTGCGGTAACTGTGCCGATATCTGTCCTGCTCCCACAAAAGCCCTTATTATGAAGGATGCTGAAGAGCAGACTGATTTACAATATGAAAATGCTGAA
>FZPS01000214.1_pt82 | contig 12278 bp, 9 predicted proteins | sample 1817821 | NCBI WGS metagenome assembly FZPS01 (sample SAMEA104158645, study PRJEB21678) | metagenome | place: Germany | collected 2015-04-21 | reverse complement strand
TTATAGGCCGACCACCTCAGACGGAACAAGGCCGGGCGGGCCCACCGCCCCGCCGGGTGGCACCACCACCGCGGGCGGGACTACCGCTCCGCCGGGTGGCACCACCACCGCCGACGGGACTACCGCTCCGCCGGGCGGCACTACCACCGCGGGCGAGACCGAGCCGACCGGGCCTTCAGACCAGACCACCACAACCGTCTGACACCGAGCCGTCTGACACCGAACCGTCTGACACCGAACCGACGGATACTGAACCGACGGATACCGAGCCGGAAGAAACCGAGTCGACCGGCGCGGAGCCTACCGACGAGTCGTGAGAAAACAGATTGGAAAGGCATGGATAAATGTACTCTGACAAAACCACATCCCCGCGCGAGATAATCCTTGTAAAAGCGGGGGAGCTGGCTTTAAAGGGGCTCAACAAGAGCACCTTTGAGGATATGTTGATTAAAAACCTGCGCCGCAGTCTGTCCGGCGCAGGGGAATTCAGGTTCCGCAAGGCGCAGTCCACGATATATATCGAGCCGGAAGGAAACGGCGCGAACATTGAGGAAGCGGCGCGGCGGGTTTCAAAAGTGTTCGGGATTGCGGCCTATTCGATTGCGCGGGTCGCGGAAAAAAAGATGGACGACATCCTGCGCGCCGCCGCCGAATTCATGGAGGAAGAGCTGCTTTCGGCGCGCACCTTCAAGGTGGTGGCCAAACGCAGCGATAAATCCTTTGAGCTGAAATCCCCCGAAATCTGCGATATTGCCGGCAGGTACCTGCTTGGGCGGTTCCCCCACCTCAAGGTGGATGTCCACGACCCCGAAACGCTGGTGGTGATTGAAATCAGGGATTTCGGGGCGTATATCCACTCCCGCCAGCATACCGGGGCGGGCGGCATGCCGGTGGGCTCCGGAGGGAGAGCGGCGCTGCTTATTTCGGGCGGGATTGACTCCCCGGTGGCGGGGTATATGATGGCAAAACGCGGGCTTTCGCTGACCGGAATTCATTTTGCTTCCCCGCCTTATACCAGCGAGCGCGCCGAGCTGAAAGTCATATCGCTGATGGAAAAGCTGTCGCAGTACGCGGGGGAGATGGATTTGCTGCTGGTTCCGTTTACCCGCATTCAGCTTGAAATCAGCCGCTGCTGTCCCGAAAGCTTGTCCACCGTTATCATGCGCAGGTTTATGATGAGAATATCCACCCTTCTGGCCGAAAAACTGGGGTGCGGCGCGCTGATAACGGGTGAAAGCGTGGGGCAGGTGGCAAGCCAGACCCTGCAGGCGGTTGCCTGCACCGACGCGGCCGCCGGGCTGCCGGTGCTGCGCCCGCTTGTGGGGATGGACAAGGACGAGATTGTGGAGATTGCGCGCAGGATAGAGACTTATGAAATCTCAATCCAGCCGTATCAGGATTGCTGCACGGTATTCACCCCAAAGCACCCCCGCACCAAACCGAGGCTTGAAACGGTTGTTGAGGCGGAGTCCGCGCTTGAGGTTGACCGGCTTGTGAATGAAGCAACCGAGGGCGCAAGGAAGATACGCGTTTAGATAAATGCCGCAAAGGCAGGCTGAAAGGAGGCGGTTCCTGTCATGAACGCTGAAATCATTTCGGTAAACGCCGACAGTTCAGGTAGTCAGTTTGTCAAACAAGAACTGGCCTCGTTTGGTATTGATTTGACTCACCATACCGCGGCGGCGGCCGAGCTTTTGCGCCTGCGCGAAGCACTGCGGCTCGCTTTAAGCAGTAATGATTTAATCGTGGTGGTTTATTCCACCGAAGACTCCGGGGGCGGAGTTGTTTTCAAGGCGGTGTCCGACGTTCTGGGCGCGCCGCTTGAGACCAACAGGGACAGCCTTGAGCGGGTCGAGGAGTTTTTCAGAAACAGGAATGCCGAAGTCCCCGCCGAATGCGAAAGATACGCCCGGTTGCCGCGCGGCTGTACGGTTTTCCCGAACGACCACGGCTGCGCGCCGGGCTGCGCGGTTTCCCGGTACGGGCAGAATGTATTAATCCTGCCGGACAGGCTGAGCGAAGTCATGCCGATGTTCAGCGATTACGTTGCCCCCTATTTGACAATTCTGACCGACGGCACCATAGTTTCGCGTACAATCGGGGTGTTCGGGATGTCCGAGGCGGTGCTGACAGAGCGGCTTGCGGATTTGATGTCCGAAGCCAACCCCACGGTCAGCCTGTACGCCAAAGACGGGGAGGCGATTTTGCGGGTAACCGCCCGCGCCGCCGACCGCGGCGCGGCTTACGCGTTGTGCGACCCGGTTGTCGAGGATATCCGGCAGCGGCTGGGCGTCAACGTCTACGGGGTGGACATTGGCAGCCTGCAGAAGGCAGTCGTAGCCCTGCTGCTTGACAAACATATGAAGATAGCGACCGCCGAATCCTGTACCGCAGGCATGCTTTCAAGCAGGCTGACCGAGGTTACCGGGGTTTCGGCTGTTTTCGAATGTGGGATTGCCACGTATTCCCCCGAAATAAAACACAGCGTCCTTGGAGTTCCGCTTGAGATGATTAAAAAGCTCGGCACCGTAAGCCCGGAGGTAGCCGGCGCGATGGCGGACGGGGCAAGAAAAGTCGGGAAAGCGGATTTGGGTGTAAGCATTACTGGAGTCGCGGGGCCGGAGATAATCGAAGGCAAGCCGGTAGGGACGGTTTATGTCGCGCTTGCCGACGAAAAGCGGGTCTGGGTCAAGAAAATCGAGGCCGAGGCGATTGAAGGGGACGCGGACCGGGAGTCTATCCGCAAGCTCGCGACTTCCCACGCGCTGGATTTGGTGCGAAGGTATCTCGAAGCGCTGCCCACCGTGATGGCGGGTGGCGAGATAATAAAGCCCGAGCAGGAGGCGCCGACCATCCCGCAGGGCAAAGTCAGGAGAGAAAAACAGGGTATACTCCGCCGGATACTGCCGTGGAAAGGCGACCGCAAAAGGGATATTTTCAGAAAACTCGCGCTTTTGGTCGCCTCGGTTTTCCTTGTGTCCGCGCTGGCGTCGGTTGTGTATATCAGGGTGATGCAGCCCCTTCAAAACCGCATGCTGTTCAGAGACCTTGCCGAACTGTATAATATGAGGGCCGAGGAGGTATCTTTGGACAGCGGTGGATACCCCGAAGGGATACTCCCGCAGTTTTACGCGCTGTATTCAAGGAACCCGGACATTCGCGGCTGGGTTAAAATCGAGGGCACCAACATCAATTATCCGGTGATGATGGACGACGGCAACGGGTTTTACAAAAACCACAATTTCTACGGCGAGCTGTCGGATTACGGGGTGCCTTATTTCTCAAAGGAGACCGCGCTGTATTCCCCGTCCTCAATCAATCGCTCGATTGTGATTTTCGGCAACAACACCCGCGACGGGCAGATGTTTTCGGACCTTGCGCGTTACTACAACAACATAGATTTTCTGGTTAAGCACCCGGTCATTGAGATGAACACCATCTTCCACAGCGCCAAATGGAAGATTTTTTCGGTGATGGTGCTGACCGACCCAAAAGTCAACGAAAACGCCTTTGACTATACCAAAACCGTTTTTTTGGACGAGATGGATTTTCTGAGCTTTGCCGGCAGTCTGCGCGCCCGTTCGCTGTACGTCATGCCTGCGGGGCAGGCGGACGTGCAGGAGGGGGACAGCATTTTAATGCTCTCGACCGAATTCGAGAACGTCGCCAAATACAGGGGCGCAAGGCTGGTGGTAGCGGCAAGGAAGGTGCGAGAAGGGGAGGCCGCAAAACCGGATTTGTCAAAGGCTTATTACAACTACAACGCAATCATGCCTCAGGAATGGAGGCGTTCTGCCGACGGCGGGTCCGCGGCGCAGCGCACCACAAAGACCCTGGGACAGACGTCCGCCCCAATCCCCACGACCGCCGATGAGTCTGCCCTGCCAACATCGGCCGATGACCAGCAGGACGACACGTCGGTTAATGAAACCGAGTTTTCAACCGGCAGCCCGCAGACCACCACCACAACCGCCGCCACCTCCACCACCGGGAGCACGACGGCGGGCACCACCCAAGATGCGACAACAACCACCACCACCACAACCACCACAACCACCACCGTCTCGGCGCCTCCGCAGGATCAGGCCCCGGCGATACTGGCAGGCTCGGTCAGGGAAACCGAGTTTTTGCAAAACTGCAGAGTAAAAATCGGCAGCCAGACTTCCCGGCCGGCAAACCGGGATGAGCTTACGCACCTGCTCGCCCGGATTGTAAAAACCGAGCTGGGCTCGGCAAAGGCAATGGAGAACAATCTGGCGGCACAAAAAGCTCAGGCGGTCGCGTCTTATACATATATTCTGTATGAGAATATGGTAAACAAGAGGGTTTGCTCGTTTTCGTCCCTGAAAACAATCAATTTAAGCGATGCGACGGACAAAAAGATATACGACGCGGTGAAGGAAGTGGCCGGAATAAAGCTTTTGTCAAACGGCAAACCCGTCTATACCCCGTATTTTTCGTCGTCCCCCGGCTACACCGCAAACAATCACGATATAAACCTTGAAAACCTCCCTCATCTTAAAAGCGTTGTGAGCGCTTATGAATACGCTGACACCATGCGCGAGGTAGATAAGTGGGAGTCCGAATTCCATATTACCATGGCAGAACTGAAATCCAGTTTGGAGAGTTATTTAGAGGATAAGTATCAGCAAAAATTAACCGTAAGCTTTGAGCCCAAAACGGGCGCGGCCCCTTTTTATGTCCGCAAGTACGACAATAACGGACAATATGTGATAGAAACCAACGCCTATTACCATAAAGACGGCAAAAAGACGTATGTCAGAGGAAACCAGTTGAGGACGGCTGTCGGAGCCGATAAGCTGCGCTCCCCCGCCTTCAGGGTGGCCTTGTCAGATGAAACACAGATGCTGCTTAGTGTGGTAGGTAACGGTCACGGTGTGGGCTTAAGCCAGTGGGGCGCGGCGAATTACGCGAAATACGCGGGCTGGGATTTTCAGCAGATACTAAGCCATTATTACAGTATCACCGGTTCGTCCGGCCACCGGCTGTATGCCCCGGTATGGAATTAATCCTCGGGTATTATGTATATAATAAGACCGTCTTATGATTTGAGCTTTTGAAAGGACGATTATGTACGCGTTATTTCATACATTCGGTTGCAAGGTAAACCAGTACGAAACGCAGGCGATGCGCCGGATTTTGGAGCGGGAAGGCTGGCGCACCGGGGAATACGCGGAGGGCTCTGAGACCGCGGACGACTGCCTTGTGATTGTGGTGAACTCCTGCACCGTTACCGGCGAGAGCGACCGCAAACTAAAACAGTTTCTGCGCAGGATAAGACGGGAGCACCCGACGGCAATCCTTGTCCTGACAGGATGTATGCCGCAGGCTTACCCCGAAGTTGCCGACAGTTTTGCCGAAGCCGATATCGTGCTCGGCAACACCTCGCGAAGCTCCCTGCCGCGCCAGATAAACCGGTATCTGACCATAAGGCAGCGCATTGTCGAGGTTTCGCAGCACAGCGGGGAATTCGAGCCGCTGTCAATAGACGAATTTCAGGGGCGCACCCGTGCTTTCGTGAAAATCGAAGACGGCTGCGACCGTTTTTGTTCATACTGCATTATTCCCTATGCCCGCGGCAGGGTGCGCTCAAAACCTCTAAAACAGCTTAAAGCCGAGCTTGAAACCCTTGCCGGCAGGGGCTTTTGCGAAATCGTGCTGGTGGGGATAAACCTGACCGCCTACGGGCGGGAATGGGGGGGCTCGGTATGCGACGCCGTAAAGCTGGCCTCCGAGGTTTCAGGAATACGCAGGGTGAGGCTTGGGTCGCTGGAGCCGGATTTAATCACGCCGGACATAATTGAACAATTGGCTTTGACCGACAAGCTCTGCCCGCAGTTTCACCTGTCGCTGCAGAGCGGATGCGCCGACACCCTGCGCAGAATGAACAGACGGTACACCCCCGACGAATACAGAGAGGCTGTCGAAACCCTGCGTCGGCATTTCCCGGACTGCGCGCTGACCACCGACGTAATGGTGGGCTTTCCGGGGGAGGACGAGCGGGAGTTTTCACAATCCCTTGAATTTGTGCAGTCAATCGGGTTTTTGCGGGCGCACGTGTTCGCGTATTCCCCGCGTCCCGGGACGCCGGCGGCAAAAGCGCCGGGGCAGGTGAGCGCCGCTGAAAAAAGCAGGAGGAGCCGAATAATGGCCGAGGCCTGCAGAAAATCCCGCGACAGGGAGCTTGATAAATGGATTGGCAGGACTGCCGAGGTTTTGGTTGAGACCGGCGGGGAGAGCGGGTATTACGAAGGGTACACCCCCGAATACATCCCGGTGAAAATCAAAGCTTGCGGCACTAAGCCGCCGCGCAAGCCCGGTGATATTGTGTTTGCGAGGATAACCGGGCATAAAGACGGGGTGTGCGAGGGGGAGCCTGCCGACACTCAAGTCGAGGGCGGCGCGTAACCCGACGGGATTAGAGCAAATTTGCTGTTGAAATGTCGGAAGAATTTCTATATAATGTTTTAAGTTACCGTATAAGAGGGGAGCGCGTACAAGATTGTTAGAACAGTTCAGTTTTCTTTACAACGGAATAGCCTTCCTGTTTTCGGCCGAAGGCTGGAAAAACCTCGTGATGTTTGCCATCGGCGGGGTTTTGATATACCTTGCGCTGGTAAAGGATTTTGAGCCGGCGCTGCTTATGCCGATGGGGTTCGGCGCGATTTTGGTCAATATCCCGTGGTCGGGCGCAGTCGGGTTTGCCGAGGACGGCTCGCAGGGGATCGTGGACTGGCTGTTCAGGGTCGGGATTGAGGCGTCCGAGGCAATGCCGCTGCTTTTGTTTATCGGGATAGGCGCGATGATTGATTTCGGGCCGCTGCTTTCAAACCCGAAGATGCTGCTATTCGGCGCGGCCGCCCAGTTCGGGATTTTCCTGACCGCGCTGGTGGCGTCGCTTATCTTCCCGAATTTCAAGGACGCCGCGGCAATCGGGGTAATCGGAGCCGCCGACGGGCCGACCGCGATACTGGTCTCCAAGATTTTTGAATCCAAGTACATGGGCGCGATTGCGGTTGCCGCCTATTCATATATGGCGCTGGTGCCGATTATCCAGCCCTTTGCCATCAGGCTGGTTACCACCAAAAAAGAGCGGATGATCAGAATGCCGTACAACCCGAAATCGGTTTCGCGGCGCACCAGAATTCTGTTCCCCATCTTTGTTATGATAATCGCGGGGCTTGTGGCGCCGAAATCGGTGTCATTGGTGGGGCTGCTGATGTTCGGCAACCTGCTGCGCGAGTGCCTGAAGCTGGACAGCCTCGCCCAGACCGCACAGACCTCGCTTGCGAACCTGATTACCATCCTTTTGGGGCTGACCATAGCCTCCAGCATGAAAGCCGAACAGTTCGTGAATTTAGGCACCATAATAATCATACTGCTCGGCCTTGTGGCCTTTGTGTTTGACACAATCGGCGGGGTTTTATTCGCAAAGCTTATGAACCTCTTTTTGCCGCAGGACAGGAAAATCAACCCGATGGTCGGCGGCGCGGGGATATCCGCGTTTCCGATGTCCGCGCGGGTTATCCAGAAGATGGCGCTCAAAGAAGACAACCAGAACCACCTGCTCATGCACGCGGTCGGCGCGAATGTCGCCGGGCAGATTGGCTCGGTGGTGGCTGGAGGGATAATCCTGACGGTTGTGCCGCTGCTTGTGCAGTCGTAGTTTTCTGAAAGGACGAGCAATATGGATATTAGTTTTCAGACCACGAATGTTGGAAATGCCCTCGCGTTAATGCTGATGGGAATGGCGGGGATATTCATTGTGATGGGGATTATCCTCGCGGTAGTTGTTCTTCTCAACAAAGCAACAAATGACGATAAACCCGCAAAGGCCGACAAATCGGACGGGGACAGCAAAGCGCAGCGATAACTCTTTAATAAAGCGGGGGCGAATTCTCCCGCTTTTGTTCGTCGCTGCGGGATTTGCGCCGGCACACGCCGGCTTGCGAAAGGACGGTTACGAATATGTCTGACAACAGCAATAAAAAAATGGTTGAGTCCATCACCCCGATGGACGAGGATTTTGCGAAATGGTACACCGACGTGGTGATAAAAGCCGAGCTTGCCGCCTATTCCGGGGTACGGGGCTGCATGATAATCCGCCCGTACGGCACCGCGCTGTGGGAGAATATCAGGGACGACCTTGACGCGCGGTTTAAGGAGCTTGGGCATGAAAATGTGATGATGCCGCTGTTCATACCCGAAAGCCTGCTCGAAAAGGAAAAGGAGCATGTCGAGGGGTTCGCGCCCGAAGTCGCGTGGGTAACCCACGGCGGGGAGGAGAAGCTGGCCGAGCGGCTTTGCGTAAGGCCCACCTCCGAAACCCTGTTCTGCGACCATTACCGCGATATAATCCAGTCCTACCGGGATTTGCCCAAACTCTACAACCAGTGGTGCTCGGTTGTGCGGTGGGAAAAGACCACAAGGCCTTTTTTGCGCACCACCGAATTCTTCTGGCAGGAAGGGCATACCATGCACGAGACCGCCGAGGAAGCGATGGAAGAAACGGTGCGCATGCTCAACGTTTACGCCGATTTCTGCGAGCATTCGCTTGCAATCCCGGTGCTTAAGGGGCGGAAAACCGACAAGGAAAAGTTCGCCGGAGCCGAAATCACATATACAATCGAAGCGATGATGCACGACGGCAAGGCTTTGCAGAGCGGAACCAGCCATTATTTCGGGGACGGTTTTGCCCGCGCGTTCGATATCCAGTTCACCGGGCGGGACAACACCCTGCAGTACCCCTTCCAGACCTCGTGGGGGATGTCCACCCGGATTATCGGTGCGGTTATCATGACTCACGGGGATAACGACGGGCTGGTGTTGCCACCCGCCGTCGCGCCGGTTCAGGTGGTTATCATCCCGATTGCGCAGCACAAGCCCGGAGTGCTTGAAGCCGCCTCGGCGCTGCGCGACAGGCTGAAGCCGCTGGTCAGGGTCAGGATGGACGACACCGATAATTCGGCGGGCTGGAAATTCGCCGAGTACGAGATGAAGGGCGTGCCGCTGCGGCTGGAAATCGGCCCGCGGGATATAGAGAACAACCAGTGCGTAATCGTGCGCAGGGATAACCGCGAAAAGACGGTGGTGCCGCTTGACAGGCTGGAGCAGGAGCTCCCGAACCTGCTGAAAGCGGTACACGACGGGCTGTATAAAAAGGCGTTTGACCGCCGCGAGTCCATGACATACAGCGCGGCAACCCTTGATGAGCTCAAAGAGATTGCGGATAATAAGCCCGGCTTTATCAAAGCCATGTGGTGCGGGGATACCGGCTGCGAGGAAACCCTGAAAGAACAGGCCGGGGTAACCAGCCGCTGTATTCCGTTTGAGCAGGAGAAAATCTCGGATACCTGCGTATGCTGCAAAAAGCCGGCTGACAAGCTGGTTGTCTGGGGCAAGACGTACTGATTGAGCATATAAAGCGCGGCGGCGCGGGGTTTTGCCGCCCGCCGGATTTTTAGGCGAAAGGATGTCGGATTAATGAAACCTAAAGGCGTTTTGGGTCTTTGGATTGCGGCTCTGCTGATTATTCTGCCGGTAACCGGCTGTTCTTCTTCAAGGCCGAGGGTTACCGACGCGTACCCCGACAAAAAGGTGGGGTTCCAGCTTGAAAAACCCGAAAAAGGCGAGCAAATCGCCGTAATGCACACCAGCATGGGGGATGTCAAGATACGGTTTTTTGAAAAAGCCGCGCCCAAAGCGGTCGAGAACTTCATTACCCACGCAAAAAACGGGTATTACGACGGGATTACCCTTCACCGGGTGATAGACGGTTTTATGATACAGGGCGGCGACCCCACCGGCACCGGCTCCGGCGGGGAGAGTATCTGGGCCGAGCCGTTTGAGGACGAATTTGACTATAAACTGCTGAACCTGCGCGGCGCAGTCGCGATGGCGAATGCCGGGATTTACGGCAAGTATTCAAACGGAAGCCAGTTTTTCATCAACCAGTCGCCGCCGGAAAAGTTCGCGGGGAAAGAGTCTTACCAGAACAACGCGGCGATCTACCAAAACAACTACAACGCCAAGAAATCCGAGCTGCTGCAGCAGTATAATTATTATAAAGAGCAAATCGACAGCCACTACGGCTCGTTTGACGCGTTTTTCAAGTCGAGTTACTATCTCGCGCCCGACCCGAAGCTGGTGCCGGACGAGGTTTGGGAGTTATATGAGAAATACGGCGGCAACATCGCGCTTGACGGGGCGTGGCGGGAATGGAACGGCCATACCGTGTTCGGTCAGGTTTTTGAGGGGATGGACGTTGTGGACGCGATTGCCGCGGTGGATACCGGCGAAAACGACAAGCCGCTCAATGACGTCGTAATTAATTCAATTGAGATTGTAGTTTACAGTTAAAGTCCCTAGCTCCTAACTCCTAGCGACTAATTTAGGTATTGACAATAAACAGGAGGATGAATATAATTAGCCTAAAGGCTGTGAAGGGAAAAAGACACGGGTGTCCCGAGCAAAGAGAGCCGGCGGCTGGTGTAAGCCGGCGTCGGGGCCTGTGTGTATAGCTCATCCCGGAGCCGCCCGTTCGAAGTGATTGAGGGCGGGACGTCTGGCAGCGTTATATGCCGCAACCTTAATGCCGGAAAGTTTCGGCACGAGGATTGCATGAGGGGTGCGAAAGCGCCCGAATAAGGGTGGTACCACGGTGCATTGCGCATCCGTCCCTTTGGGGCGGGTGCTTAATTTTTTGTAAGGAGGTTTTAAGATGTTGCACGCCGACAAGTACATCCCATTTCAACCCATAAAGCTCAGCGACCGTCAATGGCCCGACCGCGTGATTTGCAAGCCGCCGATATGGTGCAGCGTGGATCTGCGGGACGGCAATCAGGCGCTGGAGAATCCGATGAACCTCCCTGAGAAGCTCGAATTCTTCAAAACCCTGTGCGATATAGGGTTTAAAGAGATAGAAGTCGGTTTTCCCTCGGCGTCCGAAACCGAGTATGAAATCTGCAGGGAGCTTATCGAGGGCGGGCATATTCCCGACGACGTTACAATTCAGGTGCTGGTGCAGGCGCGGGAGCACCTGATACGCAGGACGTTTGAGGCGATTAAAGGCGCAAAAAACGCAATCGTGCATTTTTACAACTCCACCTCCACCCTGCAGCGCAAGGTGGTTTTCAAAAAGGATATGAAGGGCATTATCGAGATTGCGGTGCAGGGCGCGCGTCTGATACGGGAGCTCACAAGCCGGTATCAGGGGGATACCAATATCCGCATAGAGTATTCGCCGGAAAGCTTTTCGGGGACCGAGACGGATTTCGCGGTCGAAATCTGCGCCGCGGTTATGCAGGAAATCGGCGCGATGCCGGAGAATAAGATAATCTTAAATTTGCCGAATACCGTCGAGATGAGCACCCCGAATACCTACGCCGACCAGGTGGAGTATTTTATCCGCAACCTTCCAAACCGCGAGAGCGCAATCATCAGCATCCACCCGCACAACGACCGCGGAACCGGAGTGGCGGCGGCCGAGCTGGCGCTTTTGGCGGGTGCCGAGCGGGTGGAGGGCACATTGTTCGGCAACGGCGAGAGGACCGGAAACCTTGACATAGTAACTATGGGGCTTAACATGTATGCGCAGGGGATTGACCCCGGCCTTGATTTCAGCGATATTCCCGCTCTGCGCGAGATGTACGAAAGGTGCACCGGAATGAAGGTGCACGAGCGGCACCCGTACGCCGGGGATTTGGTGTTCACCGCGTTTTCGGGCTCCCATCAGGACGCTATCAACAAGGGCGCCCAGTATATGAGCGAGTCGGGCGGGAAGTACTGGGAGATACCCTACCTTCCGATTGACCCGGCGGATATCGGCCGGCAGTACGAGCCGATTATCAGGATTAATTCCCAGTCCGGCAAGGGCGGCGCCGCGTTTATTATGCAAAACAGCTTCGGTTACATAATTCCGAAGGAAATGCAGGTCGAGTTCGGCGCGATAGTCAAGGCGGAGTGCGACCGATTGGGCCGCGAGCTGTCGGCGCAGGAGCTGTTCGAGCTGTTCAGCAGAAACTACATTGATATCACCAAAAAATACTCTCTCGGCAAATACAGCTTTTCGGAAAAAGCCGAGGAGCCGTCGCCCGAAGTTGTTTTCAAAGGCTCGGTGATTTGCGACGGGGTTGAGCACAGCGTTGACGGCGTCGGGAACGGCCCGATTGACGCCTTCTTTAAGGCGATAAGTCAGGTGGGGCTTAATGGCTACGAGTTCGTGTCCTATCACCAGCACGCGATTTCTTCGGGCTCGG